>TARA_R110001592_G_scaffold126336_1_pt1 | contig 224382 bp, 190 predicted proteins | sample TARA_R110001592 | Tara Oceans TARA_R110001592 (sample SAMEA4398387) | marine metagenome | biome: Polar Biome; feature: [SRF] surface water layer (ENVO:00010504); material: water (ENVO:00002006), including particulate matter (ENVO:01000060) such as... | depth 5 m
GTGATCGGTTCGGCTGTCGCCGCGGGTGTGATGATAAGCCTGGTGAGTGGCTGATATTGTTTTATTCCCTTCCTTTTCCGGTATTTGTGATCCCTCACGGCGGTTGAGTAAGCTCGTAGCCTCTATATGATCGTCATCAACCTGATGTGCGCAAGCATGTCCTGAGTCCGGTGGCCTGGAAACAGCGCAGCTCCACATTTATTTTTAAAAATAACCCCTATCCAGGAGATTGGTCATGAACAAATCCATGCTTACAGGAATTGTGCTGGGGGTAGTCGCGGCTACTGCCGTTGGCAGTATTGCCGGTTACAAGATGATGTCGGAATCGGAGTTTGCCGAAGTGCTGTCTGTGACCGCTGTTACGGAGAGCGTAAAAACGCCACGGGAGGAGTGCAGGGACGTCACCGTGACGAAGCAGGCACCGGTAAAGGATGAGCACAAGATTGCTGGCAGTGTGCTGGGCGCTGTGGCGGGAGGCTTGGCCGGTGATGTCATAGGGGGCGGCGGTAAGAATACCGGTGCCAAGATAGCCGGCGCGGTGGTGGGTGGCGTCGCGGGGAACAGAATTCAGGACAGCATGCAGAAGAGCGATACCTACCAGGCCAGCGAACGCCGCTGTGAAACCGTGACGGAGGTCAGTGAGCGAACGGTTGGCTACGACGTACAGTATCGCCTGGGCGATAAAACTGCAGAGGTGCGCATGGATCACGACCCGGGCTCTGAGATTCCGGTACGTGACGGCGAGTTGGTGCTGGCAACAGGGCTGTAGTCACGGCCCAGTTGCTCGACATCGAGGAGCTGCGCTTCTGCAGCCCGTATCAGGGCAGGCGGTTGTGTTCACATTCGGGCGCGTGATAACGTTGTCGATTCTCAGTGCTCGGCTGCGTGTCCATGGAAAAAATAGCAATAATTTCTCTCTTTCTGATCTTCTTTTCTGTCGTCACAATTATTCTGGGTATCGTCAAGATTCACACCTACCCGGGTAAGGTTGCCGAGGCTCGGGGTCACCCGCAGAAAGATGCCATTGAGGCCACTTCCCTGATGGGCCTGTTGATATTCCCGTTGTGGATGCTTGCCCTTGTCTGGTCCTATTCTGGTGCGGTGATCGGCACCCTCTATGATCCTGCAGCCAAGAAAGATCCACCCGAAAAAGACCCTGTGCCGGCCCCCGTATCCGAAGGCGGGGAGAACTGATGGAACTCCTGATTACCATCGCGTATTTTTTCCTGGTTCGGCTGGTATTTTTCGACTACAAACTGCTGCGCTTCAATCTCTTCTGGAAGTTCGTGGTGTTCGGCGTCTGGATAGGTGCCCTGCTTACAGAAGTGCTGGCCCTGGGTCAGTTTGCGCCTTACAGCAAAAGTGCTTTCGTGCAGACTTACGTGGTGCCCATTGCGCCTGAGTGGGGGGGCAGAGTTGCGGAGGTCTATGCCAGGCCCAACGTACCCATCAAAAAGGGTGATCCGCTATTTCAAATGGACCCGACAGAAAAGCAGAGCAAGGTGGCCTTGCATACCGCCCAACTGGCGGCTGCGGATACCCATGTGGCAGAACTTGCGCAACAACTGGTACAGGCCACTGCCCAGGTGCAGAAGGTGGGGGCAGACCTGGAAATTGAAGAGATTATGTACCAGCAGGTGAAAGATGCCGCCGGCGGCGGAGCGGCGTCGAAGTACCGGCTGGAGAGCGTGCGCCAGAAAGTGGCGGCGCTGAAGGCAGAGTTGATCTCAGCTGAAGCGGCCCGTGAGTCTGCGCAACTGGCGCTGGACTCCAATGTGGACAATCAGCCAGCGGCGGTGGCAGAGGTCCTGGCGTCCTTGAACCAGGCCCGTTACGAGCTGGCCAATACCACGGTGTTGGCGCCAACGGATGGCTATGTCTCTAATATGCAACTGCATTCCGGTGGCTATATCCGTTTGAAAACACCGGTGATGTCCTTTATCAGCTCGGAAGAGCACTGGATTGTTGCTAAAACCCTGCAGAACGGCATTCAGAGAGTGGCTCCCGGCGATAAGGCCGAAGTTGCATTGGCCATGTATCCCGGCAAGGTATTTGATGCCGAGGTGGTCAGCGTGGTATGGGCAAATGGCGCCGCCCAGGGTGTGCCCAGCGGCATCTTGCCACAGGAACAGCAAGTGCATCCCGGCATGGAATTTTTCGTGCGCCTGAAGATGACGGAGGCCGATCCCGCCTATCCGCTGCGCTTTGGCGCCCGCGCGATAGTGGCGATCTACAGCAAGGATTGCGCAGACTTTCTCAAGCTGTTGCGCCAGATTGAAATTCAGTCTGAGAGTTTCCTGAACTACCTGTTTAACCCGTTCTAGGGCATGTATTCAATGTTCACGGATTTCAGACATAAGTGCCGAAACGCGCTTGCGCCGATGATTGGCTTGGCGCTTTCCGGTTGTGCCGCCGTTGGCCCTGATTACGTCGAGCCGGAGCTTGCAGTACCTGATGCCTGGCATATGCGAATTGTGCACCAGGTGCAGCAGGGTCCCGATGCGACACTGCAGACCTGGTGGACTGTTTTTGATGACCCCATCCTCAATGCCTTGATTGACCGCGCGCGGCTCGGCAACCTGGATTTGCAAACCGCAGCCTCCAGAGTGAGCGCGGCCCGCACCAGCCTGGCGATTACCCGTGGCGAGCGACTGCCATCTGTCGATGGTACCGGTCAAACCTCCAGAACCCGACAGAGTGACGACGGCTGGCTTGCCCAGGTGGCGCCGAAAAACGGCTTTGATGCACAGAACCTGTATGAGATAGGCCTGGACGCCAGTTGGGAGATTGATCTTTTCGGTCGTGTACGCCGCTCCATTGAATCTTCCCAGGCACAGTACGAGAGTACCGTGGAAACCGAACGGGATATCATGGTGACACTTTTTGCCGAGGTGGCCATGACCTACATAGAGGTGCGTGAAATGCAGCGTCGCGTTGACTACGCGACGCAAAACATTGCCGTGCAAAAAGATGCCCTGGGTCTGGCGCAGGAGCGCTACGATACCGGCCTGAGTTCACAGCTGGATGTGGTTCAGGCCAATGCAACCCTTGGCATGACCGAGGCGGCGCTGCCCGATCTGGAGACGGCTAAAAACCAGGCACTCTACCGCCTCGCGGTATTGCTTGGAGAAAACGCCGGCAGCCTGCAGGGTGAGTTTGCCAGCCACGCGGCTATTCCCCGGCCTGTCGGGCGCATAACCCTGGGTTTGCCGGTGGATGTCGTGCGCCAGCGGCCCGATGTACGGGCAGCTGAGCGTCGCCTCGCGGCCCAGACAGCACAGGTGGGTGTGGCCACCGCCGCATTGTATCCCAGCTTTACTCTCAGTGGTTTTGTCGGCCTGCAATCGCGTTCGGTAAACGACCTGTTCAGCAGTAATAGCGAGATGTGGGGTGCATCGCTGCCTGTTAGCTGGAATATCTTCGACGGCGGCAGAGTGCGCAGCAATATTGAGCTGCAGAAGGAACTGACAGAGACGCGTCTGTTGGAATATCGACAGTCGGTACTCCAGGCCCTTGCCGAGGTTGAGAGTGCCCTGGTGGCCTACAACAACGAGCACGATAAACTCGCGGCCCTGCGCCGCGCAACGGCGGCGACCCTGGAAGGGGTGCGGCTGGCGATGATCCAGTACGATACGGGTTTGACGGGTTACAACAATGTGATGACCATGCAGCGCGACCTGTTCCAGCTACAGGATCAGCTGGCCGCCAGTGAGGCACAACTGGATTTTGAGTTGATTGCGCTTTACAAAGCAGTTGGCGGCGGCTGGTAGGCGGTCCATCGAAGCGGCGTTATTTACCCAGCGCCCGCAGGTATGCCGCAATCGCCTTGTCCAGGCCCAGTCGAATGGCGTCCACTGTCAATGCGTGGCCGATAGACACTTCCAGCAAGCCGGGTACCGCGGTGAAACGGGGCAAATTGTGGAGGTCCAGATCGTGGCCAGCATTCACGCCCAGGCCTTCCTCGCCAGCGACTTCCGCCGCCTCGATAAATTGCCTTAGCACTTGCTCCAGCTTGTCGCCGGTACTGAAGGCCCTGGCGTAAGATTCTGTATACAGCTCGATACGGTCAGCACCCACTCGTGCCGCCAGGCGAATTTGTTCCGGCTCCGGGTCCATAAAAAGGCTAGTGCGAATCCCCAGAGATTTTAGCTCCGCCACCAGTGGCGCGACAGTGTCGCCATCGCGCCTCAGGTCAAAACCGTGATCCGAGGTAAGCTGATTGTCCCCATCAGGCACGAGGGTGCATTGCGCGGGACGAATCTCTCTCACCAGCTCCATAAATCCGGGGTAATCCCCCACACCGGGGCGATCACTGCTGCGCCCGCCCGCCATGGGGTTACCCTCAATATTGAATTCTACCTCCAGCATGCCTGCCAGGTCGAAACAGTCCTGTGCGCGAATATGGCGCTGGTCGGGGCGGGGGTGAACGGTGATGCCGTCGGCCCCCGCTGCGATGCACATGCGTGCGTGCTCGGTCACGCTGGGGTTGGTGGTGTCGCGGGAATTGCGGATCAACGCAATTTTATTCAGATTGACGCTCAGCGCAATCATAGTGCGTTGGCGCGAACGATCTCATTAATAATGATCGGTTGCAGGGGTACATTGCTGAACATGGCCACCGTACCGGTGGGCGCCGTGGCGATAAAGTCGACGATGTTCATGCCCAGTATAACTTCGCCGAAAACGGTGTAGCCGTCACCACCCGGGCTCCAGTCGAGCTGAAGATTACTGCGCTGATTGATGAAAAATTGCGCGGTGGCAGAATCCGGGTCATTGGTGCGGGCCATGGCGACGGTACCGCGGGTATTGTGGAGTCGATTATTTGACTCGTTTTTCACCGGCTCGTCGGTGGGCTTCTCGGTCATGTCCGGCAGCATGCCACCACCCTGAATCATGAAATCGGGAATGACACGGTGAAATACCGTGCCATTGTAAAACCCGGCATCAACATAGGCGAGAAAGTTGTCAACGGTGAGTGGGGCCTTGTCACGAAACAATCGCAGCGTAATGTCCCCTTCGCTGGTTTTGATGACAACCTGGGGGTTCGGCACAGCGTTTTGCTGGGCCATTGCGGCAGGAGTCAGTAGCAATGAGCAGCAGATAATAAGGTATTTCAACATGTCGACAGGTCTCCTATGCCCAGCTCGAACTCTTGCGGCGTTTTGGCCACAGGCGGGGAACGACAAGTGTGATGATGACGCCCAGCAATACTGCCAGCGCACCGTTGAGAAAATCTTCGCTGTCTACTTTGTCATGCAGGCGCTGATTTTCGGCCTCCAGCATATCCAGTTGGGAGCGCAACTGCTCGCTGTCGACCACCAGGCGGCGATTGTCCGCATCCAGTTGCAGTGCCTTGCCGGAAATCTGCTTCAACTGTGTCAGTTCATCCGTGATCGATGCCAGTTGCAGCGCTCTGTCGTCCAGTGTTTCTGTTAACTCTTCTCGCTCGGTTTTCAAGTTGGAGAGTTCCTGCTGCAAGGCCTCTGTGAGCCCGCCGGCCTGTTCGGCTTTTCGCATAACATCGTTGAGTCGTTGTTGCGCGGGCGCGGTCTTCATCAGGTATTGTGCACGTATCCAGCCAGTGGTGCCGCTATCCGTGGTAATTTCAGCCCATTCACCATTCTCAGAGATGTTGGAAACAGTAAGACGGGTCCCTGTGGGTAGTCCGCGGTGGATAATACGGAACTCATTGCCGGCACCCCTGCGTACAGGAATGTATTGTTTATCGCTGATATAGCGCACGTCCTCGGCCATGACCTGGGTGTGCGCAGTACTGAGAAAAAACACTAAAAGCAGAAAAAGCGGCTGGGCTATTCGCAAAACGGGTACCTGACTGATAGTAAGCTTGAATCGGGGTGCGTAGTGTACCCTCGATTGCACCGGAATTTAAGTTCAGGGGAGTACTAGCTTATAGGGCTTCACTGTAACGCGCTTGAATACCCCCGCTTCTACGTAGGGGTCGGAATCAGCCCATGCAGTGGCCGCCTCCAGACTGTCGAATTCAGCGATGATCAGGCTACCGGTGAAGCCGGCCTCGCCGGGGTCGGCGGTGTCCAGTGCGGGATGTGGCCCGGCCGCCAGTAGGCGGCCCTGATCGGCGAGATCCTGTAATCGCAACAGGTGCGCCGGACGGGCGACCTGGCGCTGAGACAGGCTGTTCTCGACATCTTCACAAAAAATTGCGTAGTACATGGTTTGCTCCCAGAGGACAGGCGCGTAGCTTGCCATGAAGCTCTTGCCGGCGCCAGCCAGATCAGTTGTGTGCAGCTGCCACGATGTCACATAGGTATGGCCGCATGCTGGTTCCCCCCCTATACTGCCTGTCCTCAGCAGGGAGATTATTGATGGCTACGGCAGACCAGACTATTTACTACACACTCACCGACGAGGCACCGTCGCTCGCGACTTGTTCGCTCATGCCAATAGTTCGCAGCTTTACCACTGCGGCGGGTGTAGACGTCAAGATAACGGATATATCGTTAGCGGGGCGGGTACTGTCCGCCTTTGCTGACCACCTTGTTGCAGAGCAGCAAGTTGCAGATGGCCTGACTTTTCTGGGCGAACTTACCCAGGACCCCAACGCCAATATTATTAAATTGCCCAATATCAGCGCATCGGTGCCCCAGCTGCGGGAATGTATCAGCGAGTTGCAGGCCAAGGGGTACCCGATTCCCGATTTTCCCGAGGCGCCAACGGGTGAGGCAGAGGAAGCCATACACGCGCGGTACAGCAGGATACTTGGCAGTGCTGTCAATCCGGTATTGCGCGAGGGTAATTCTGACCGGCGTGCGCCCGCTGCAGTAAAAGCGTTCGTACGCAAGTTCCCTCACTCCATGGGCGAGTGGAGTATGGCGTCGCGTACCCACGCAGATTACATGCGTGGCGGTGATTTCTACTCCCACGAAAAGTCCGCAACAGTGGATGAAGCGACCGATGTTCGGATTGAGTTTGTCGCCGGGGACGGGACTGTTAGCGTCAAAAAGGAGCTTCATCTCGAGGCGGGGGAGATTATTGACGGCATGTATATGAGCATTGGCGCGCTCAGGGCGTTTTTTGAGAAGACGCTGAACGATGCCAAGGACTCCGGTGTGATGTGGTCTCTGCACGTGAAAGCGACCATGATGAAAGTTTCGCACCCGATAGTATTCGGACATGCGGTGACGGTTTTTTACAGGGAAGTTTTCGACAAACATGCTGAGTTGTTTGACGAGCTGGGAGTTAATCCCAACAACGGTCTGAGCAGTGTTTACGAAAAAATAGAGACCCTGCCACGATCGCAGCGCGAGGACATCATGCAGGATATTCACGACTGCTATGAGCATCGGCCCGAATTGGCAATGGTGGATTCTGTGAAAGGGATTACCAATCTGCATGTGCCCAGCGATGTAATTGTCGATGCCTCAATGCCGGCCATGATCCGTAATGGCGGTAAAATGTGGGGCCCCGATGGCAAGGCGAAAGACATCAAGGCTGTGATGCCCGAAAGCACCTATTCCACCATCTACCAGGAAATGATCAATTTCTGTAAAACCAACGGAGCCTTCGACCCCAAGACCATGGGCACCGTGCCAAATGTTGGTCTGATGGCGAAGAAGGCCGAAGAATATGGCTCGCACGACAAGACCTTTGAACTGGAAGCCGACGGAATTATGCGTATCGTCAAGGCCGACGGCACTGTTCTTATCGAGCACGAAGTGGAACAGGGTGATATCTGGCGCGCCTGTCAGACCAGAGACGAAGCGGTGCGCGATTGGGTCCGCCTGGCCGTTATACGCGCACGCCAGTCTGATACGCCGGCGATTTTCTGGCTGGATCGCAATCGTCCACACGACATCGAACTGATCAAAAAGGTTAATACCTATTTGCAGGATTACGATACAGAGGGCCTTGATATCCGCATCATGACCTATGTTGAAGCCATTCGGCGCAGCATGGAGCGCATGATACGGGGCCGCGACACCATATCCGTGACCGGCAATGTGCTGCGGGACTATTTGACTGACCTGTTCCCCATTATGGAGCTGGGTACTTCGGCCAAAATGCTATCCATCGTGCCGCTGCTCGCGGGTGGCGGTATGTATGAAACTGGCGCCGGCGGTTCGGCGCCCAAGCACGTGCAGCAGGTGGAGGAAGAGAATCACCTGCGCTGGGATTCCCTCGGCGAATTCCTGGCGCTCGCGGTGTCTCTGGAGGATCTGGGGATCAAGCACAATAATGAGCGGGCAACACTGCTTGCAAAGACGCTTGATGCCGCCACGGGTTTATTGCTGGAGAACAATAAATCGCCCTCCCGCAAGACCGGCGAACTGGATAACCGCGGCAGCCACTTCTACCTGGGTATGTATTGGGCGCAGGGGCTTGCCCAACAGTCAGATGATGCTGAACTGGCTACCCGATTTGCACCGCTGGCAAAGGCGCTGGCGGAGAATGAAGCGCAAATCATAGAGGAGCTTGCCGCTGCGCAGGGTCAACCCGCACAACTGGGCGGGTACTACCACGCCGATAGAAATACCGTGAAGAAGGTTATGCGCCCCAGCCCCACACTGAACGCAATTCTCGCTGCTGCCGCCAACTGAATCAGGGTTGCTGTGCCAGCGGTCTAAACAGGCGCTGGCATTTCGTGCTCCCGTTGCCTGTGCTAACTTAGCCCCTCGTTTTTTTGAGGGGTAATGTCGTGTCGCAACTTGAAGGGAAAGTAGCCATTGTCACCGGTGCCGCGCGGGGTCTGGGGCGCGCCTATGCAGAGGCGATGGCGCGGGAAGGTGCAGCTGTTCTCGCCTGTGATATCAATTCATGTGATGACACTGTTGCGGCTATAACGGCAGCCGGTGGTCGCGCTGCGGCGGCAGTGACAGATATATCCAGCATGGCCAGTTGCACAGAGATGGCTGAGTGCGCCGTAGCGGCCTTCGGTCGCATCGATGTGCTGGTTAACAACGCGGCCCTTTATGCTGGCCTGAAGGGTGCTCGCTTCGAGCATCTGGACGAAGCACAGTGGGATGCGGTGATGAATATCAACGTCAAGGGCCTTTGGCAAAGTTGCAAGGCAGTCGTGCAGCCCATGCGGGACGGGGGTGGCGGCTCCATCATCAATATTTCATCACTGGCGGCCGTTTACGGACTGCCCTACGGCCTCGATTACGTGGCGTCAAAAGCGGCGGTTATTGGTATGACGCGGGGGATGGCACGGGAACTGGGCGCGGACGGAATCAGGGTAAATGCCGTGGCGCCCTCGGCGGTTATGACTGAGGGCACAGCGGATTTTTTCGGTGAAAAACTCGAAAAAGCCAAAAAGGTGATCGCCGCGGGGCAGGTTATACCGCGAAATCTGGAGACCCCCGACCTCACCGGCACTATTATCTATCTCGCTTCCGATAACAGTGCTTTTGTGACCGGCCAAACCCATATGGTAGACGGTGGCTCCTGGTTCCTCTAGCGAGCCACGCCGTTCCCCGGTTATTTTTTCGCCAGCTGCTCATCCTTGAGGTGCGGGCTGATCAACAGGGCAGTGAGGATAGTCAATAGCAGGGTAAAGCCAATTGCCGAGTAGAGCTTGTAGCTGACCCAGGTGTCCTCGCTGAAGCCGTAGGCCACCCACAGGTTGAGGCCGCCGACGATAATGAAGTTGCTGACCCATAACAGGTTGAGCTTGCCCCACACGGGTTTGGGCAGGTGTATCTGGCTGCCCAGCGTCCGCTCCATCAGGTTTTTGTCGCCGATAAATTGCGACGCGCCGAAAGCCAGCGCCAGCGCCCAGTTAAAGATAGTAGGTTTCCACTGGATAAACATCTGGTTGCGGAATATGAGGGTGGCGCCACCAAACACCAGGACCGCCAGCAGTAGCCACAGCAGGCGTTTTTCCAGCGTGCGTGTAAACGCGTAGGTAAGCACCACCTGTGTGACTGTTGCGATCATCAACACCGCCGTGGCAGAGAAGATGCCATCGAATGTGTACTCCCAGCCTGCCAGTTCAATGGAGGTTCCCTTGAGCTGATACACGATGAAGAACAATGCGATAGGGAGGAATTCGGCAATTTGCTTCATGGATTCCCCTGTACTACGGCTGTTAACATAGGTTTTTCTCTCGGATTGTGCCGACGCCATCATGGTGGCCGGGGCATCAAGTGTAAAGATTGTGTTGATTGACTTCCATACCCATACCACCGCCTCCGATGGCGCCCTCAGTCCCAGCGATCTTATGGCGCTGGCCCGCGAGCGTGGGGTTGGGATGCTGGCAATCACCGACCACGACACAGTGGCCGGTTATCTGGCGGCCACCAAAGCGCTGGAACTGGAGCAACCCCGGGCTGAAACGCCGCAATTGATCCCGGGGGTGGAATTCTCCTGTCGCTGGTCTGGCGCCACAATTCATATTCTTGGATTGGGGATGGACTGCGATCACAGCGCAATGCGCGAGGGATTGGCGATGCTCAATACTGCGCGCATAGAGCGCGGCAAGAAAATAGGGCACCGGCTGGAGGCCTTGGGTTTTGCCGGTGCGTTGGAGGGCGCCCTGAATGAGGCGGGAAGCAGCCAGCTGGGTAGGCCGCACTTTGCCGCATGGATGGTGGCCCAGGGGCATGTGACAGACCACAGTCAGGCTTTTGATAAATACCTGGGGCAGGGAAAAACCGGCGATGTCAAAGCGTTCTGGCCGGAATTGGCACAGGTAGTGAGCTGGATTACTGCAGCGGACGGAGTGGCCGTAATCGCCCACCCGTTGAAATACAAGTTTACGCGTATGAAGTTACGGCGGCTGGTGATGGACTTCATCGCCGCCAGTGGCACGGGGATAGAGGTCTCCAGCGGCCACCAGACACGGGACCAATTCGCGCAGCTGCGGCGACTTGCGGCCGAATTCTCCCTGGAAGTGTCCGTGGGTTCGGACTACCACAGGGACGGTCCCTATAGTCCACAGCCAGGTGTCGCGCTGCCTGATCTGGAGGGTTTGCCCGGGGTCTGGGAGCGATGGTCTGGCCCTGTAGGAACAACCACTGGGAGCGAGATATCTTGAGCCAGTTTTACCAGATTCATCCGGACAATCCACAGGCCAGGCTCATTCGCAGCGCGGCGGATATTATTCGTGACGGCGGAGTGGTGGTTTATCCAACGGATTCTGCCTATGCCCTGGGTTGCCACAGCGGCGACAAGAACGCCCTGGACCGGATTCGGCGTATCCGCAAGCTGGACGATCGGCATAATTTCACCCTGATGTGCAGGGACCTTTCCGAGATCGCCACCTACGCCAAGGTCAACAATTCGGTCTATCGCCTGCTGCGTCACTGCACGCCGGGGCCCTACACCTTTATCCTCAAGGCAACCTCCGAAGTCCCGCGTCGGCTGATGCACCCGAAACGGAAAACAGTGGGCTTGCGCGTACCGGATAACCGGATTGCCGCGGCATTACTGGAGGATCTCGGCGAGCCCATGATGAGCGTGACCCTGATCATGCCGGGCGAGGAATACCCCATGATAGATCCCTATGATATCCGCGACACCCTGCAGCATGAGGTGGACCTCGTAATAGACGGTGGCTATTGTGGCATGGAGCCCACCACCGTGATCGACCTGGCTGACGAGGTGCCCATGGTATTGCGGGTGGGCAAGGGAGATACCGCGCCTTTTGAGGATTAAAGGGGTATACTGGCAGTCAGCCCGCCGGCCGCAGAATACGCCGGCTTTCCATAACGACAGGTAGGCCCGTGTCAGGCAACAAACCCACACCGGAAAACCCCTCCACACCCGCCGCCGAGCACACGCAGCCCCCGCCTACCGGTGACGTACCTGCAGTGAACCTGCTGCGGCCTGAGCAGGGCGAAATGCCGTTTGCCGTCGTAATGGGCAAGGCAATGACTGAGCTGCCCAAGGATCTCTACATTCCGCCCCAGGCGCTGGAGGTTTTTCTCGAGGCCTTCGAGGGGCCGTTGGATCTGTTGCTATACCTGATCAAGCGCCAGAACCTCGATATCCTAGAGATTGATGTCTCGAAAATCACTGAGCAGTACATGCGCTACGTGGAGTTGATGGATGCCATGCAGTTCGAGCTGGCGGCGGAGTATCTGCTGATGGCAGCCATGCTGGCGGAGATAAAGTCGCGCATGCTGCTACCGCGCTCCAGCGAGTTGGAAGAAGATGAGGAAGATCCACGGGCGCAACTTATCCGTCGCCTGCAGGAGTATGAGCGTTTCAAGAAGGTGGCGGAAGACATCGAGGAGATGCCCCGCATCGAACGCGATACCTGGGTGGGCAGTGCCCATCCGCCGGAGCTGAACCGGGCGCGCCCGGAACCCGATGTGGATATGCGGGAATTGCTGGTTGCCCTGGGTGAAGTATTGCGTCGGGCCGACATGTTCGAGAGCCACCATATTCAGCGCGAGGCCCTGTCGACGCGTGAGCGTATGTCGCAGGTGCTGGAGCGTCTGTCCGGCCAGCAGTTTGTCCCCTTTGTCGCACTGTTCTCGGCCAAGGAGGGTCGTCTGGGTGTGGTTGTGACCTTCCTGGCGATCATGGAGCTGATCAAGGAATCACTCGTCGAAATCGTGCAGACCGAGAACTTCGGCCCCATCCATGTCAAAGCCAGAGTGGAGTAATAGAGAACGTAATGTCGGAAATAGGCCTGGTACAGATTATCGAGGGAGCATTGCTGGCCGCTGGCAAGCCCCTGACCGTTGCGCAGCTGGGCGAGCTCTTCGAAGACAATGAGCGGCCTGACAATGCGACTATTCGCAGCGCGCTGGAAGAGGTTGCGGCGCACTGTGACGGGCGCGGATTCGAATTGCAGGAAGTAGCGAGTGGCTTTCGCTTCCAGGTGCGCCAGAGCCTCAGCCCCTGGGTGGCCCGTTTGTGGCAGGAACGCCCACAGAAATATTCCCGTGCGCTGCTGGAAACACTGGCATTGGTGGCCTACCGCCAGCCGATTACCCGGGGCGAGATCGAGGAAATTCGCGGCGTTGCCGTCAGCTCCAATATCATCAAGACACTGCACGAGCGTGAGTGGATTCGTGTGGTCGGGCACCGCGATGTGCCGGGTCGGCCCGCCATGTATGCCACCACCCGCCAGTTTCTGGATTATTTCAGCCTGAAGACCCTGGACCAGCTGCCTGCGCTGGCGGATATTCGCGATCTCGAGACGCTCAATGCAGAGCTGGGCTTCAGTGACCCCGCAACAGAGGCAGAAAGTGACGATGCTGTCCCGGAGAGTGGGCCTGGCCTGACCGTGGTGGGCGGCACTGACCATGTCAGCGCGCCCGTTGAGCAGGGTGTAGAGCCGCCGGAAGAGGGTGACGAACTGGCGGCAACCGGCGGGGAGACCACCGCAATGGATCTGGCGGTGACGGCGGCAGAACTTGTGAATGAAGGCGCCCCGGCCACCCTCGACGAAGACGTTGCAAGTGATGTCGAAGCCGACAACGCCGACCCGGCAGTTGCCGGCCCAGACAATCGCAGCTGATCACTCCTATGAATGAAAAATCCAGTCCTGGGGACAGCCCCACAGCAGCAGTCACCAAAGCCGGTGAGAAATTACAAAAAGTGCTTGCCCGCGCCGGTCTCGGTTCGCGTCGGGAAATGGAGCGCTGGATAGAGCAGGGGCGTGTCGCCGTAGACGGCAAAGCTGCCACACTGGGTGACCGCGTCGATGAACGCGCTCGCATCGCAGTCGACGGCCGCACCCTCGATGCGGCTCCAGCAGTACAAACCCGTTGCATTCTGTATCACAAGCCCACCGGTGAAGTGTGTTCCCGCAAGGACCCCGAGGGGCGCCGCAGCGTGTTTGATCGTCTGCCAAAGCTCAAATCGGGCCGCTGGATTTCCATCGGTCGCCTGGATTTCAATACCTCTGGTCTGCTGCTCTTCACCACTGATGGTGATCTGGCCAACGCGTTGATGCATCCCTCCTCCAACATCGAGCGCGAATACATGGTGCGGGTGATGGGCAAGGTCGAAATGGAGATGCTGCACCGCATGGTTGAAGGTGTGATGCTGGAGGACGGCATGGCACGGTTTACCGATATAACCGATGCTGGCGGCGAGGGCATTAACCACTGGTTCTACGTGGTGCTGATGGAAGGCCGAAACCGTGAAGTCCGGCGTCTGTGGGAGTCCCAGGGGCTCACGGTATCCCGCCTCAAGCGCGTCCGCTATGGCGAAGTGTTTATCCCGTCGCGGGTCAAGCAGGGACAGTGGGCGGAAATGGAAACCGCCGAGATCAAAAGTCTCTACCGTATGGCCGACCTGCCCATGAAGGACGTCAAGCGCACAACGCTCAAGGAAAAGGAAGTGATGGAGCGTCAGTTTGGCAAACGCAAGGGTCGTGGTGTCGTGCAAAAGGGCGCGACCAGAAAAGGCAGCGTGAAAACCGGCGCACCCCGGCGTAAGCGATAGCGCTCTTAAGCGTTACTGTGCATTGAGTGCCTGGCCGGTAACTCCTGTGCTGTCATCTCCCATCAAATAAAGATAGGTCGCCATTATAGCGTCCGGTGACGGATTATCCGTGGGCTGTTCCCCCGGGAAGGCCGTCCTTCGCATAGTGGTATTGGTCGCCCCCGGGTTGAGACTGTTTACCCGCACCTTTGAAGTATTCATTAACTCGCCTGCCAATACCTGCATAAAACCCTCGGTAGCAAATTTTGATACGGCGTAAGCACCCCAGTAGGCCCTGCCCGTGCGTCCCACCCCCGAGGAGGTAAAGATAATCGAGGCAGACGGCGCCGCTTGCAATTGCGGTAATAGCGCTCGTGTTAACAGGAACTGGGCATTGACGTTAACCTGCATCACCTCCAGCCACGCACTGTAGCCGGCGCTCTCTATGGGCCGCCGCTCACCCAGAATACTGGCGTTGTGCAGCAGTCCGTCAAGGTGGGGAAATTCCTCTGCCAGCCCCTGCGCAAGAATGGCAACGTTTTCCTCCGTTGCGGTGGCCAGGTCCAGTACGGCCAGCCCGGGCCGGGGTCCTCCCGCGGCTTCGATTTCGTCGTACACCTGTTCCAGTTTGCTTTCTGTGCGGCCCAGCAGAATCACTGTGGCGCCGTGGGCGGCGTAACTCATTGAAGCGGCGCGACCGATACCGTCTCCGGCGCCGGTGACGAGAAGGGTTTTCCCCTTTAGAAGATCAGGAGCCGCCTGGTAAGCCTGTGGTGTGCTTGCTGTCATTTCAACATCCTTTTGTTGTTCAGTAGATCACTGCATTGGCCAGAATGACAAACTCAGGAGAATGGACATTATCTCGCCGCAGTCCCCGACTGGCTTTGCCCCCTTTGGTTGGAACCCCACGCCCTCAGGGAGCAAAGCCAGTCGGGGACTGCTACCCCTGTTGTCTGCTCTGACTTCGCTAATTCTTGCCCGATGGTAGCAAGTCGTGGCCCTCGATATCTCCAGAGGGCGTGGGGTTCCAACCAAACGGAAACATCGAGATTTATGGCGCGCGGGACGTTCGCGCGAAGCCAGGGAAAGCAACGTCATTCAAGCTAGCCGAGGATCATGTCGCGCAATTCGGTGCTCTTTTCAACATGTCGGTCAGCGCCCCAGGTGTAGGGGTCATCGCCCGGCTCGATATAACCGTACACCGCAGCGATTGTGTGCATGCCCGCCCGGCTACCCGCCTCGATGTCCCGCAGGTGATCACCCACGTAGATGGCCTGCTCCGGACTGCAGTGTAGCTCCCGGCAGTTGCGCAGCAGAGACTCGGGGTGTGGCTTGCGCTCGCTGACATCGTCAGGGCAGACTACGCTGCCGGCGGGCGGTCTGATGTCCAGGCGTTCCAGCAGGGGCTCGGTTAAATACCGGGGCTTATTGGTGGCAATACCCCAGCTGATCCCGCGCTGCTCCAGCTCTGCCAATAATTCAGTGATGCCGGGGTAGGGTTTGGCCGCAGTGCCCAGTACCTCGCTGTAGAGTTCCAGCAGGCGCAGGCGTTGTGTCTCAAACTCCAGGGCCTCCTCTGGCAGATCCAGGCCCAGTGTTACCAGGCAGCGTGCGCCGTTAGAAACCGAGGCGCGAATGCGTTCGGGGTCCATTGGCTCGCGCCCGTGCTCTGCCCGCATGGCTTGTACAACGATGACGAACTCGGCGGCGGTGTCGACCAGTGTGCCATCGAGGTCGAAAATAACTGCCCGCAGTGACTCCGGTGGCCGCATCACGCCGGTTTAACCGCGCGCACCATGTAGTTCACGCTGACATCCCGTTCATTGAGCCGATAATGTCTGGTCAGGGGGTTGTAGGTAAGCCCCGTCATGCCCTCTACCACCAGGCCCGCATCGCGAATCCACGCGGCCATCTCCGAGGGCTTGATAAACTTGTCATAGTCGTGAGTGCCGGCGGGTAACAGTTTGAGAATGTGCTCGGCGCCGACAATGGCGAACACAAAGGCCTTCGGGTTGCGGTTGATGGTGGAAAAGTACAGGCTCCCGCCTTTTTTTGCCATGGCGGCGCAGGCGCTTATCACGGAACCGGGGTCCGGCACATGCTCCAGCATTTCAAGACAGCACACCACATCGAATGCGCCGGCTTCTTTTTCGGCCAGTTCCTCGGCGGTGGAATGCAGGTAGGTGACATCGACGCCGGATTCCAACCGGTGCAACTTCGCCACCGAAAGCGGCGCCTCACCCATATCTATCCCCGTGACACTCGCTCCGCGCTGAGCCATGGCCTCTGCCAGAATGCCGCCGCCGCAGCCCACATCCACCAGCCGCAGTCCCGCGACCGGGGAGTGCTCGTCAATATAGTTGGCACGCAGAGGGTTGATCTCGTGCAGCGGACGGAATTCGCCATCGCGATCCCACCAGCGTGAAGCCAGCGCCTCGAACTTGGCAATTTCCTGCGGGTCGACGTTCAGCGTATCTGTCATGTGGGGCTATTGTCCTGTTGGTAGATGCGATCGCGCCATGCGCGGATTCGAACAGCGAGGGCGTCGAGGTCGATGTGCGTTGGTTGGCGCTGCTTCATTACCTGCACACCGCCTATCCAGCTGTGGTTCACCTGGCTGCCATTGCAGGCGTATACCAGCTGTGAAATAGGGTTGTACAGTGGCTGTGTCTCGGGTTGACTGAGATCCACCGCAATCATATCCGCCAGTTTACCTGTCTCCAGGCTGCCGATCTGGTCTTCCAGGCCCAGCGCTTTTGCGCCGTTGATGGTCGCCATCGCCAGGGCGGTGGCAGCGGGCACCGAGGCGGCGTCCTGATTGTCCAGTTTTGCCAGCAGCGCTGCGGTTTGCATTTCGCCAAACATGTTCAGGTCGTTGTTGCTGGCAGCACCGTCGGTGCCCAGCGCCACATTGACGCCACTGTTCAGCAGGCGTTCCACCGGGCAGGTACCGGAGGCCAGCTTCATGCCGGACTCGGGGCAGTGCACAACGTGGGCACCGGTAGCGGCCAGCAGTGCAATGTCCTGCTCCTCCAGTTGTGTCATATGGACACACTGGGTGCGCGGGCCCAGCAAGCCCAGGCGGTGCAGCGTATCCAGCGGCCGCTCGCCGGTTTGTTCTACGGCCAGCAGTACCTCGCCGCTGGTCTCGTGCAAGTGAATATGTATCGCCACGTCGAGTTCGGCGGCGAGTGTCGCCACTTTCACCAGGTTGGGTTCTGACACGGTATAGGTGGCGTGAGGACCAAAGCACACGGTCACCAGCTCGCTGTGTTTCACGTCATCTCGCAGGGCGAGTCCCTTGCTGATGTATTCGTCGGCATCCCGTGCCCATACAGTGGGAAAATCGAAAATGGGAAATGTGATCTGGCAGCGCATGCCTGTGCGCTGGGCGGTCTCTGCGCAGACATCGGGGAAGAAGTACATGTCACTGAAGGTGGTTGTGCCGGAACGGAGCATTTCGGCGATCGCCAGTTCCACTCCGTCTCGCACAAACCCGGCGCTGACATTGGCAGCCTCCGCTGGCCATATATGCTGCTCCAGCCAGGGCATTAGCGCCTGGTCGTCAGCGAACCCCCGCAGCAGACTCATGGCGGCGTGACCGTGGCTGTTTATCAGGCCGGGCAGCAGTGCGTGCCCCGGTAGATCCAGTACCTCCCTGGCCTGCACGCCAACCGCCTCAGCGCGCGGCAGCAGGGCACTGATACGGTTGCCGGTGATGGCAATACTGTGGTTTTCCAGCACCACGCCATGCGGAATAATCGGCACTATGTAGTCGGGATGGATCAGGATGTCAGCGATTTGCGAGTGCGGGTCCATGTGACGGTATTTCCTGCTCTGGAAATGGGTCTGAAACTGGCTAATTAATCACCAAAATGCCCGTTCTACGGTGGCGTAGTCTGGCAAGTGGCGAGTGAGCTGCGAAGTATAACCGGAAATTCTGTCGCGCTACGCGAATAGCGTCGAAATACTGCAAATTTATGGTGATATGGCGGTAAATTCCGTATAATCCCGGGTTTGCATTTGGGGCGAGCAAAACCGTTTATCCGGTGTTCAAAGCAGCGCGTTTCAAGTGTCCGGTCGTGGTAATAATAAAGCCCTCCGCCAGCAGTCAAGGAATCCGTTTTACATGGGTGAAGTAGCCAAAGAAATTCTTCCCGTTAGTATCGAGGACGAACTCAAGCAGTCGTACCTGGATTATGCCATGAGCGTGATCGTAGGGCGGGCGCTGCCAGACGTGCGCGATGGACTAAAACCGGTTCACAGGCGTGTGCTGCACGCCATGAATGAACTCAGCAACGACTGGAACAAGGGTTACAAGAAGTCGGCCCGCGTGGTGGGTGATGTCATCGGTAAATACCATCCCCATGGCGATTCGGCGGTGTATGACACCATCGTGCGCATGGCCCAGCCCTTCTCCATGCGCTACATGCTGGTGGACGGGCAGGGCAACTTTGGCTCCATCGATGGCGATTCCGCGGCGGCGATGCGGTACACCGAGATACGTATGCGCAAAATTTCCCATGCGCTGCTGGCGGATCTTGATAAAGAGACGGTTGATTTCGTCGATAACTACGACGGCACTGAAAGAATCCCCCACGTATTGCCCACCCGGGTCCCCAATCTGCTGATTAACGGTTCCGCCGGTATCGCCGTGGGCATGGCCACCAATATCCCACCCCACAACCTGACCGAGGTGGTCAGCGGTTGCCTGGCCCTGATGAGGGACCCGGAGCTGACCGTAGACGAGCTGATGGAATATATTCCCGGCCCGGACTTCCCCACCGCTGCAATTATCAATGGCCGCGCGGGCATTATTCAGGCCTATCGCACCGGTCGTGGGCGCATCTATGTGCGCGCCCGGGCGGAAGTTATCCATGACGACAAGCGCGGCAAGGACATTATCATCATCCACGAGTTGCCTTACCAGCTGAACAAGGCACGGCTGATTGAGCGCATCGCGGAGCTGGTAAAAGAAAAGAAAATAGAGGGTATTACCGAGCTGCGGGACGAGTCGGACAAGGACGGTCTGCGGGTTGTCATCGAGTTGCGTCGTGGCGAAATCGGCGATGTGGTGCTGAACAACCTGTACGCACAGACGGGCCTGCAATCGGTGTTTGGTATCAATATGGTGGCGCTGGTGGATGGACAGCCGCGCACGCTCAACCTGAAGCAAATTATCGAAGCGTTTATCCGTCACCGTCGGGAAGTCGTTACACGGCGAACGGTGTACCTGCTGCGCAAGGCGCGGGAACGCGGCCACCTGCTCGAAGGCCTGGCCATCGCCCTGTCAAATATCGACCCGGTGATAGCCTTGATCAAGGCGTCCCCGAGCTCTGCAGAAGCGAAAGAGAAGCTGCTGGCCGCAGCCTGGACGCCGGGCGAAGTGATCGGCATGCTGGAGCGCGCGGGGCCCGAGGCCTGTCGTCCCGATGAACTGGATCCGCATTACGGGCTGCGCGAAGGCCAGTATTACCTGTCACCGGCCCAGGCCCAGGCGATCCTGGATCTGCGTTTGCACCGTTTGACCGGCCTGGAACACGAGAAGCTGTTGAACGAATATCAGGAGAAGCTGCGTGAAATAGCAGACTATCTGGAAATTCTGTCGGATTCAGACCGCCTCAAGCTGGTGATTCGAGAAGAGCTGGAAGAAATTGTTACCGAGTTTGGCGATGAAAGGCGCACGGAAATCACCGCTTCCCAGCACGACCTCACGGTTGAAGATCTGATAACCGAAGAAGATCGGGTGGTCACCATTTCCCACGGCGGTTATGCCAAGACACAGCCCCTGTCTGATTACCAGGCCCAGCGACGGGGTGGAATGGGCAAGTCTGCCACGGCGGTGAAGGATGAGGACTTCGTCGAGCACCTGCTGATCGCCAGCACGCATGCCACTATTTTGTGTTTTTCCAATCTGGGCAAGGTGTATTGGCTTAAGGTCTTCCATATCCCGCTGGCGGGGCGCAATTCCCGTGGCCGTCCGATGGTCAACCTGTTGCCGCTGGAGGAGGGCGAACGCGTAACGTCCATCCTGCCGGTAAACGAATACACCGAGGGCCATTATATTTTTATGGCCACCGCCAAGGGTACCGTAAAGAAGACGGCGCTTACGGATTTCGCGCGTCAGCGCAGCGTGGGCCTTCGCGCGCTCGAGCTGGATGACGATGATGTGCTGGTAGGCACTGCTATTACCGACGGCAGCTGCGATGTGATGCTGTTCAGCAGCGAGGGTAAGGCCGCGCGCTTTGCCGAAGCAGATGTTCGCGCCATGGGCCGCACCGCCAGAGGGGTGCGCGGTATTCGCCTGGCCGAGGGGCACAGCATGATTTCCCTGATTATTCCGCAAGCTGACGGCAAGGTGCTCAGTGTCAGTGAGAATGGTTATGGCAAGCGTACGGAAATGACCGAGTTTCCCCGCAAGGGCCGAGGCAACAAGGGCGTAATCGCCATGTCTACCAGTAAGCGTAACGGTAAGCTGGTTGGCGCGGTGCAGGTCTTTGAAGGCGATGAGCTGATGCTGATTTCCAATCAGGGGACCATGGTGCGCACCCGTACCGACGAAGTGTCTGTTCTCGGCCGTAACACGCAGGGTGTGCGGGTTATCCGTACCAAGGAAGCGGAGGTGCTGGTGGGTGTAGAGCGTATCGACGAGCCGGCACCGGATGCCGAGCTGCTGCTGACGGACAGCCAGGAGGCGCCGGCGGCAGACACTCAGGCTACCACGGGTGATGAAAATGAATCCGGAGACAACGGGGCCGACGAATAGGCGCCACGTCTCCATCTGAAACCAAGGAAACGAAGTAGATGAGCCGTAGTTATAATTTTTGCGCGGGGCCGGCAGCCCTGCCGCAGGTGGTACTGGAAATCGCCAGAGACGATATGCTGGAGTGGCACGGCAAGGGCATGTCTCTGATGGAGATGAGTCACCGCAGCCCCGAAGTCGTGGGAGTGACAACACACGCTGAACAGACCCTGCGTGATTTGCTGGGTATTTCCAGCGACTATGCCGTGCTGTTTCTGCAGGGTGGTGCCAGTACCCAGTTTGCCTCGGTGCCCCTGAATTTGATCGCTGAGAAGGGCAGGGCAGACTACGTCAATACCGGGCAGTGGTCGAAGAAGGCTATCGCTGAGGGCAAGCGTTTTGCCGACGTCAATGTGGCGGCATCATCGGAAGACACCAACTTTTCGACCATCCCACCACAGGATAGCTGGCAGCTCAGCAGCGATGCCGCTTACCTGCACTACACGCCGAATGAGACCATCGGCGGGGTCGAGTATTTCTGGACGCCGCAGGTGCAGGTGCCGCTGGTTGCAGATATGTCTTCCACGATTTTGTCGCGGCCGATAAACGTCGAGGACTTCGGCGTGATCTACGCCGGCGCACAGAAGAATATTGGCCCGGCAGGCCTGACGATAGCCATCGTGCGTCGCGACCTGTTGGGTCGCGCGGGAGCCCGCTGCCCCACCATGCTCGACTGGAAAGTGGCCGCGGATAATGAGTCCATGTACAACACCCCCCCTACCTTCGCCATCTATCTGGCAGGCCTGGTTTTTGACTGGTTGCAGGGGCTGGGAGGTCTGACGGCAATGGAGGCCATTAACCGGCGCAAAGCAGAGAAGCTGTATGCTGCTATCGACGGCAGTGACTTCTATGCAAACCCGGTAGAACTGCCAAGCCGATCGCTGATGAACGTGCCTTTCACACTCGCAGACGACGCGCTGGACAAACTGTTTTTGCAAGAATCAGAGGCCTCGGGCCTGCTAAACCTCAAGGGCCATCGCTCAGTGGGCGGTATGCGTGCCAGCCTGTATAACGCAGTGAGCGAAGAGGCTGTGGACGCCCTGATCGCCTTCATGCGGGACTTCGAACAACGCAAGGCCTAGGGCCCCAGTTTATGGCTGATTCGGAAGATAAACGGGGTCTCGATCAGGTCAGGGCGGATATTGACGCCATCGACCAGGAGATACAGGCGCTTATCAGCAGCCGGGCGCGGTGTGCCCAGCGTGTAGCGGCTATCAAACTTGAAGATGCAGAGGCCGCCCGCGCCCAGGGGGAGCCTGAGGCCGAGGTGGTTTACTACCGGCCGGAGCGTGAATCACAGGTCTTGCGTCGCATTATGGAGCGCAACACCGGCCCACTGACCGGTGAAACTGTGGCCCATGTTTTTCGCGAGATTATGTCTGCTTGCCTCGCCCTGGAGCGGCCTTTGCAAGTGGCTTATCTCGGACCTGAGGGAACCTTCACCCAGGAAGCGTCCATCAAGCACTTCGGCCATGCGGCTATCTGTGTGCCACAGGCAACCATCGACTCGGTGTATGCAGAAGTAGAGTCGGGCGCGTGCAACTACGGCGTAGTGCCCGTGGAAAATTCCACCGAGGGCATGGTCAGTCATACGTTGGACAACTTCATGGACTCGCCGTTGAAGATTTCAGGTGAGGTAGAGATACGCATCTCACATCACCTGCTTACTGCGCCAGGGACAGGTGAGGGGGAGATAACCCGTATTTGCGCTCACCAGCAGGCGCTGGCCCAGTGTCGCAACTGGCTGGATCGTCACTATCCCAATATTGAGCGTGAGGCGGTCAGCAGCAACGGTGAGGCGGCGCGGATGGCAGCCAGTACTCCCGGGCTGGCGGCGGTTGCGGGTGAAATGGCGGCGGAGCTTTATCAACTGCAAACCATCGCCAGCCACATCGAGGATTACCAGGACAATACCACGCGCTTCCTGGTGATCGGGCGCGAGGAGGTGCCACCCAGTGGCCAGGACAAGACCTCGATAATCGTGTCCAGCCGCAATAAACCCGGTGCCCTCTTTGCTTTGCTGGACCCCTTCCGCAGGGGCGGCGTGAGCCTGACCAGAATAGATACACGCCCGTCGCGCACCGAGAAATGGGCTTACGTGTTTTTTATCGAGTTCGAAGGGCATGTGCAGGATCCGAATATTGCTGCCATTGTCAAGGAACTGGAAGAGCAGTCCATTCTGTTGAAGCCCCTGGGGTCCTATCCCAGAGCCGTTCTCTAGACGTGAGTTATTCTGCGGATACGGTAGTCATTCTGGGCCTGGGCTTGATTGGCGGTTCTCTCGCCAGGGCATTGCGCCAAAGTGGATTCAGCAAACGGTTCGTAGGTTACGGCCACCGGGAGCCCTCCCTCAAACGCGGTGTCGAGCTGGGTGTAATCGACGATTTTACCCTGGATCTGGACGAGGCCATCGATCAGGCCGATATACTGGTGCTGTGTGCGCCCACGCTGATCGCTGCAGATATGTTGCGCGATATCCTGCCGCGGCTGGCTGGCAGGGAGAACACGCCGATTATCACCGACGTGGCGAGCGTCAAGGGCAACCTGCGCGATGCCGCCATCGATGCCGTGGGACAGATGCCGCCGCAGCTGGTGCTGGCTCACCCTATAGCCGGGTCGGAACAAAGTGGCGTGGACGCCTCCAGCGCGGAACTTTTTGTTAATCACAGGGTGATACTCACCCCCGATGAAGCCAACGACCCGGCGGCGGTGGAGCTCATTCGCAGCATGTGGGTAAGTACCGGAGCCGAGGTGGTGGATATGGCGGTGGCCGAGCATGACACCGTTTTGGCAGCTACCAGCCACCTGCCACACCTGTTGGCTTACGCGTTGGTTGACGCCCTGGCGAAGTCCCCCGGAAGCGAGGATATCTTCCGCTTTGCGGCTGGCGGGTTTCGGGATTTCACCCGTATTGCCTCCAGTGATCCGGCGATGTGGCGGGACATTGCGATTGCCAACAAGCCGGCACTGCTGGACGCTATCGATATGTTCAGTGCCCAGCTCGCGCAGCTCCGCGGGGCGGTGGCCGATAGTGACGGCGAGCAGTTGTACACGACCTTTACCCGAGCCAAAACCGCCAGGGACGCATTCGCTGCCATCCTGGCGGGACGCGACCAGGGCAAGCAGAGCTAAGGAAACCGTATGGAATTCAAATTACTGCCCGGTGGTGAAGTTACCGGTGAGGCGCGCATCCCCGGCGACAAATCCATTTCTCATCGCTCTATCATGTTGGGCGCGCTGGCCGAGGGCCGTACCCGGGTCAGTGGGTTTCTCGAGGGCGAGGATGCGTTGGCAACGGTGGCGGCATTCCGCGCCATGGGAGTGAGAATTGAGGGCCCAGAAGAAGGGCTGGTGATTATTCACGGCGTGGGAATGCACGGATTGCAAGAACCTGATCAGCCTCTGGACCTGGGCAATTCAGGCACCAGTATCAGGCTGCTTTCGGGCTTGTTGGCCGGACAGCCTTTTGACTCTGAGCTTACCGGCGATGAGTCTCTCTGCGGCCGGCCGATGGGTCGGGTAACCGAGCCGCTGGCACTGATGGGAGCAAAGATCGGAAGCGCCGAAGGCGGTCGTCCGCCGTTGAGAATCAGTGGCGGGCGGGCGCTGACCGGGATTCATTACGATCTGCCCATGGCCAGCGCACAGGTGAAGTCCTGTGTGCTGCTGGCGGGGCTGTTTGCCAGCGGCACAACTTCCGTGACTGAGCCTGCACCCACGCGAGATCATACCGAGCGTATGTTGCGAGGTTTTGGCTATGACGTGCAAGCAGAGGGCGGTGTCATCTCGCTGCAGGGGGGCGGCAGTCTCAGGGCCGCAGAGATCGATGTGCCGGCGGATATTTCCTCTGCCGCATTTTTCCTGGTTGCGGCCAGTATCGCCCCCGGCTCCGACTTACTGCTAACCCATGTCGGCATCAATCCTACCCGCATCGGCGTGATCAATATTCTCCAGTTGATGGGGGCAGATATCACCCTGCGCAAGCAGCGTGAGGTGGGTGGTGAGCCGGTGGCCGATATCCGTGTTCGTTACGCGCCACTTAAAGGCATAGAGATTCCCGAGGATCAGGTGCCGCTGGCAATCGATGAATTCCCCGCGCTGTTTATCGCCGCTGCTTGTGCTGAGGGGCGTACGGTATTGCGTGGCGCCGAGGAATTGCGAGTAAAGGAGAGCGACCGGATTGCTGCCATGGCTGAAGGGCTGACCACGCTGGGGATCGTTAACGAGGTGCTGGACGACGGTATCATTATAGAAGGCGGCACGCTGGGAGGTGGCGTTATCCGTACTTTCCACGATCATCGCATCGCCATGTCCTTTGCCATTGCCGCGTTGCGGGCCGAGGGGGAAATTCGCGTGCTGGATTGCGATCATGTGGCCACCTCCTTTCCCGGTTTCGACGCGCTGGCGCGCGGTCTTGGACTGCAAATCTCAACGATGACGGCCTGAATGATGGCCGACATACCGGTTATTACCGTGGATGGCCCCAGTGGTGCCGGCAAGGGCACTATCAGCCATATGCTGGCCGATACCCTGGGCTGGCACTTTCTCGACAGTGGTGCCCTCTATCGTGTCACCGGCCAGGCCTGCCTGATTGAAGGTGTTAGCTGGGATGATCATTCGGGTGTCACCGAGATCGCACGCCACCTGGATGTCAGTTTCACCACGGCCGCCAGCGGTGAATTTCTCGTGGCCTACAAGGGGCGCGATGTCAGCCGCGATATACGCACCGAGGAGGGGGGGCGCGGCGCCTCCACCGTGGCGACCATTCCGTCTGTACGCGAGGCACTGCTGGCGCGGCAGCGTGAATTCCGCCAGCCCCCCGGACTGGTTGCGGACGGCCGCGATATGGGCACAGCGGTTTTTCCCTGCGCTGACCTCAAGATTTTCCTCACGGCCAGTGCCCGTGAGCGAGCGGAGCGGCGCTATAAGCAGTTGATCGCAAAGGGGGAAAATGTTAGTCTCCCGCGCCTTCTGAAGGACATAGAGGAACGGGACGAACGCGACAGTAACCGCGATGTGTCCCCCCTGGTGCCTGCGGAAGACGCCATCGTTATCGACAGCACTGCCACTCCGATCGAAGCTGTATTTGATCAGGTAATGCAAAAGGTGACGGAAAAAGGCCTGAACGCGTTGCGATAAACGCCGAATTTCCTTTATATGGCAATAATCTGTCACCTGCGCTGAATCCAGTCAGGGTGTTGGGCGGCAGATAACTATGGATGGCCCGGGCCGGCTGGAGGCGCGGTTAGAGGTGGGTAACTGCCGATCATTTTCTACAGGTAATGTGCAATGAGCGAATCTTTCGCCGAACTATTTGAAGAGAGTTTGAAAACAGTTGATATGAAACCCGGTGCGATCGTCACGGGTGTAGTTATCGACATAGATAACGAGTGGGTCACCGTTCATGCGGGCTTGAAGTCCGAAGGTGTTATCCCTCGTGAACAGTTTCTCGACGCCAGCGGCGAGTGCAGCTTAACCATCGGTGACGAAGTGCAGGTTGCACTGGAAACCGTTGAAGACGGTTTCGGCGAAACCAAGCTGTCCCGTGAGAAGGCCAAACGTGCCGAAGCGTGGAAAGATCTCGAAGCAGCCCACGAGGCGGACGAGATGGTCAAAGGCATTATCAACGGCAAGGTCAAGGGTGGCTTTACCGTCGACATCAATACTATTCGCGCATTTTTGCCAGGCTCTCTGGTGGATGTGCGTCCGGTGCGCGACACGCTGCACCTGGAAGGCAAGGAACTGGAATTCAAGGTCATCAAGCTGGATCAAAAGCGCAACAACGTGGTGGTTTCACGTCGCGCTGTGATGGAAGAAGCCAACAGCGTCGAGCGCGATGCTCTGCTGGAGTCACTGCAAGAAGGCATGTCCGTCAAAGGTGTGGTCAAGAACCTTACCGATTACGGTGCTTTCGTGGACCTCGGCGGTGTCGACGGCCTGCTGCACATTACCGACATGGCCTGGAAGCGCATCAAGCATCCTTCCGAGATCGTGGAAGTCGGCCAGGAAATCGACGTCAAGATCCTCAAGTTTGACCGCGAGCGCAACCGCGTATCATTGGGCCTCAAGCAACTGGGTGAAGATCCATGGGTTGCCATTACCGGTCGCTATCCCGAGGGCAGCCGCGTGAAGGCGCGCATTACCAACCTGACCGACTACGGCTGTTTTGCCGAGCTGGAAGAAGGGGTGGAAGGCCTGGTTCACGTATCCGAGATGGATTGGACCAACAAGAACGTACACCCCTCCAAAATTGTCCAGCTGGGCGACGAGGTAGAGGTGATGGTTCTGGATATCGACGAGGAGCGTCGCCGCATTTCACTGGGTATCAAGCAGTGCCAACAGAATCCCTGGGATGCATTCGCAGGTACTTATGCGAAAGGCGCCAAGATCTCCGGCAATATCAAGTCCATCACTGACTTCGGTATCTTCATCGGCCTGGAAGGCAACATCGATGGCCTGGTACACCTGTCCGATATCAGCTGGAACGAAGTGGGTGAAGAAGCGGTACGCAACTACAAGAAGGGCGACGAGATCGAAACCGTCATCCTGTCAATCGATCCCGAGCGCGAGCGTATTTCGCTGGGTATCAAGCAGCTGGAAGACGACCCCTTCGGCAACTACGTGGCTGAAAACGATCGCGGTTCTATCGTGACCGGTGAAGTTACTGAAGTCGATGCCAAGTCGGTAGTTATCAAGCTGGCGGAAGAAGTGGAAGGCGTACTCAAAGCCTCCGACATCAGCCGTGACAAGGTTGACGATGCCCGTGCCCTGTACAAGGTAGGCGACAGCGTTGAAGCCAAAATCATCTCTGTGGATCGCAAGAACCGCGGCCTGGGTCTGTCTATCAAGGCCAAGGACTATGAAGATGAGCAGGACGCTGTGAAGTCACTCAAGGAGCAGGAAGTTGAATCTGCCTCCCCGGGTACTATCGGCGACCTGATCAAGGCGCAGATGGCTGAGAAGTAATCTGACATCCCGGGCCTCGCGGCCCGGGTTGCTAAATAGTGCTCGCTTCGGCGGGCCTTTTTTTTGCCCAAGAGTTCTGGTCGAGCCCAAATATTGAAGTGGGTGGGTGAGTCTCGCCGGTGGTTTCCATTATGGTGGTCAAAGTGCAGTTGTTGTTCTGTCCACGCGCGACGGCCATTGTGTACCTCCTGTCGGGACCCGCTACAAGCACACATGGATGTGCTTGTAGCGGGTCCGGGAAGGGTTACGCCCAGCTCGGTGGCGGCAATCAACGCCGGATCCACCTCCACTTTTCCGTTAAAAAATAACAACTTGCGAAAATAAACCTCTCGGGTGACAATACCAATCCAAAGGTAATGACCGATAATAAAACCTCTGCGAAAGGAGGCACGATGACAAAAAGCGAATTGATAGAAGCCATCGCGGCTAGGCAGAGCCAGCTGTCATCCAAGGATGTAGAGCTAGCCGTGAAGACCGTACTGGAACATATGTCCCAGGCATTATCCACGGGCGAACGTATTGAAATACGTGGCTTTGGTAGCTTCTCACTGCATTTTCGATCGCCGCGGCGCGGCCGCAACCCCAAGACCGGTGACTCTGTTGAGCTTACCGGCAAGTATGTACCCCATTTCAAACCTGGAAAGGAATTGCGCGAGCGGGTGAACCTCGGGCTGCAAATGGGGCTGTGAGTTTTCCCCCAGGCAACAGCGGCGAGCCGCAAAGGCAAAGGGGCAGAACGAACCCACCGTCAATTATTAATCCGGTGTCACCATGAAAAAGCTGCGTACACTTTTATATATTCTTATTTTGCTGGCTGGCGTGGGTCTGGGGGTTTTGTTTGCCTTACAGAACACGCAGGCGGTACCGCTGGACCTGCTGATATACACATTTTCGCCTCGCAGTCTGGCGCTTTGGGTGTTGGGTGCTTTTGCCCTGGGTGGCATTGCAGGGCTGCTGGTTTCTTCGGTGTATATGCTGCGTTCCAGAGCGGCCCTGGCCTCTTCGCGGCGGCAGTTGGCTCGCACCCGCACTGAATTGGCACAGGAAAAGGTGCGGGGCACGGATATAAAGGTCAGTGACTGACCTTATTTTCTTTGGTTTATTCTTTGCCGCTATAGCCATTGGCTGGACGCTTGGGCGATACGCCCGCAGCACGGGTGCAGCAACCAGTTATTTTTCCAGCGAACAGCAGGGCCGGACGCACTCTGCAGATACCGCAATTGATTCTCTGGTAGGCAGTCTGTCTGCCGATGGCGGAAACACCCAGGCACGAATAGCCCTTGGCGTCCAACTGCGTAAACGCGGTGAAGTGGACGGGGCAGTGCGAATTCATCAGGAGCTACTTGCGCGTACCGGCTTGCCCGCAAGGGATGCCGCCCAGGCACAGCTGGAATTGGCGCGGGACTACACCAGTGCTGGTCTTCTGGACCGGGCAGAAGAACTGTTGTTGGAACTGATCCGGGATTTTCCCGGGCAGAGCCAGGCCGGTCGCAGACATCTGTTGGAAATCTACGAAATAGAACGCGACTGGCGGCGTGCTATAGAGGCTGCCAAACCGTTATTACCACGAAAATTGGCGCGTAAAGGTGCCACGAGCGAATCACACCACGGTCGGGGTCAAAGGATTGCACAGCGGCTGGCACACTACGGCTGCGAACTTGCAGAGGAAGAACGCCTCGGCGGCGACCTCGATGCGGCACGCAGTCTGTTGCAGGAAGCTCTGTCCCGCGACAAGTGCAGTGCGCGCGCGTCCATGCTGTTGGCGCAGGTGGAGTGGGACGCGGGCCGTTATCTACAGGCGGCCCGTTCTTTGCGGCGAGTGCGAGTGCAGGATCCCGATTACCTGCCGGAAACAATTGAGCTACTGCGGAACTGTTATGTCGCTCTGGACGATAGCGAGTCGTTCCGCGTATATCTGCTGGAGTGCCTTGCAGCGCGGCCCACACCCGCGCTGGTGGCAGCTGTCGCGGAGGATATCGGCCGCGTAGAGGGCGATTTGGCCGCTGGCGAGTTTCTGGCGGAGCAGCTTGTGGATTACCCTTCCCTGCAGGGCCTGGCGCAGTTGATTGGTCTACAGCGCAGTGCAGAAGACACTCCGTCGTACCCGGATATTGCGTTGCTGCAGACCCTGAGTCAGCGCCTGGTGGCCACCAGGCCGGCCTATCGCTGTGGCCATTGCGGCTTTGCCGGCAAGCATTTGCATTGGCACTGCCCGGGCTGCAAGCGCTGGGGCAGTATTAAAGCGATAGACGGCCCCGGCTCAGTGTAGCGCTGGCCAACATTTCCCGATGGAGCAAGTATGAAAACACCTGTAATTGTTGCCCTGGATTTCCCGTCGGCGCAACCGGCGCTGGAATTGGTTGCGCAACTTTCACCTGACCTGTGTCGGCTAAAGGTAGGCAAAGAGCTGTTTACCCGCAGCGGTCCGGCGCTGGTAGAAAAGTTGCAGCAGCAGGGTTTTGAGGTTTTTCTGGATCTCAAGTTTCACGATATACCCAACACCGTAGCCGCCGCCGTGCGTGCGGCAGCGGAGTTGGGAGTGTGGATGGTGAATGTTCATGCCAGTGGTGGGCGCAGGATGATGGAGGCGGCCGTGGCGGAACTGGCGAGGCTTAAGCACAAGCCCCTGTTGATTGGCGTGACGGTGCTGACCAGCATGTCCGATGCCGATCTCGCTGAGCTCGGTTACCACGAGACTGCGGCCGAGAGAGTTCAGCGGCTGGCCGCGCTGGCGGCAAACTGTGGGCTCGATGGTGTTGTCTGTTCCGCGCTGGAGGCTGAGGCGTTGCGCGCGGCCAGAGGTGCCGGGTTCTGTCTGGTGACGCCGGGAATTCGCCTGTCCGGCGATGCCGCGGGTGATCAACGCCGGGTGGTAACCCCGGCCGATGCCGTGGCACTGGGTTCCGACTACCTGGTCATTGGGCGTTCAATTACTGCGGCGGCTGACCCACTGGCGGCGTTGCACCGGGTTCACGCCGAGCTGACAGCGTAATATCAAATACGGCCAGGTCGCTGGCTGCTCCGCCCAGCGGTGCTAGACTTCTTCGCGGTACGGATGCCTGCATGGATGCAGCACGTCAAATGGAGATGACACTATGACCTACTCAACAATCTTGCACAGTTACTCCCGGCTTACGCTGTTGGCCGGGCGCATTTTTTCAACCCGGGGGCTGCCCGCAGTCGCCGCCCTGGCTGTGGTGCTGGCACTGGTAACGGGGGTATTACCCGGAACCACCGGCACGGCTTTCGCACAGGACAAAGCTCCACCGCCCACTGTGGCGGCGGTTAACATTAACAAGGCAGATGCCGTCTCAATAGCTTCAGCACTCAAAGGCGTTGGTAACGCCCGGGCACAGGAAATAGTGCGCTATCGCGAGGCGTACGGGCCTTTCTCATCGGTGGATGAACTCGCCGATGTCAAAGGTATTGGCAAGTCGACGCTCGATCAGAATCGGGCGAGAATTACACTGGAATAAGGCAGCCGCATCCGTATCATGAGGGGGCATTTGCCCCCTTTATTTTGAACAGTGATTCGATCACGTGAAATGTCTTGTTAGTGGAGCGACCGGATTTATCGGGCGCCATCTTTGTCAGCGGCTGCTTGAAAGTGGCGATACTGTTGTCGCCCTGAGCAGACGTGGCGCAATGCTTCCGGGTGGAGCGCCCACAATGGCCCTGGATCTTTCTCATACCATGCCCGGCAGTGAGTCCTTGCAGGGTGTTGATGTGGTCTTCCACCTGGCCGGTATCGCACATCAGCAGGCAGCGCAGGCGGCCTATACCGCGCTTAACGAGAACGCGACTTTGCAGCTTGCCCGGCAGTGCTCGGCGGCGGGTGTGGCACGTTTTATTTTTCTTAGCAGTACCAAGGCGATGGGTCCCTCCACCAGTTCGGGCGAGCGGTCAGAGCAGGAGTGTACACCGCCAACTGACGCCTATGGCCTGTCGAAATGGCGGGCAGAGCAGGCCTTGCAGGCTGAGTTTGCGGATGATCCAATGGCGGTGGTTATTTTGCGCCCGGCTCTGGTCTACGGCGGCTCGGCTAAAGGTAACCTGGCGTTGCTGGCAAAGGGTGTGGCGGCCGGACTGCCCCGGCCCCCCGCGTATGGCGCGCGTTCCATGGTAGCCGTGGCTGACCTTGTAGATCTGCTCTGCATTGTAGCCCGGGAGCCTGTGCAACCCATACAAACCTGGATTGTTACCGATGGTCAGCACTACAGCACACGGTTTGTCTACGACCAGTTACGGCGGGCGGCGGGCAAGGGTGTTGGTGCAGCCTGGCTGCCCACTTCGGTTTGGCGCCTGGCTGCCGCGCTGCTGGATTGTCGGCCCGGCCGGTCGCACGAAGCCACCTGGGACAAGCTTTTTGGTATCGAGCTGTACAGCAATCGCGCAGTGCTGAAAGCCACATCCTGGCGGCCGCGCTACCGCCTGAAAGATCTGGCCAGGGGAATCATGGCAGCGGAGGCGCCCACCCGGTGACGGTGATTCTGGTTGTCACGGTGCTCGTGTCGATTCTGTTCTGCGGTGTTTACCTGTGGCTGGCTCGCCGTTGGCAGATAATGGATACACCCAATGCGCGTAGTTCTCACTTGTTGCCAACACCACACGGCGGTGGTGCTCCCATGCTGCTTGCCTTTTATCTCGGTCTGCTACTCGCTGACGGCTGGTTGGGCCCATGGCCCGTGTTATACCTGCAGCTCGCGGGAATTGCGCTGGCATTGATGTTGTTGGGTATTGCCGATGATTTGTGGTCGCTGTCTGTGCGATTGCGTTTTGGTAGTTACGGCCTTGCATGTCTTGCCGCAGTGCTGCTGATTTTTCCGCTGTCCGCGACCGATAACGCGGTGGTGTCCTCACTGCTACTGGTCTCAGCCGCTTTGGCGATGTTGTGGCTGGTGAATCTATATAATTTTATGGACGGAATCGATGGTATTGCGGCGACTCAGTGTCTGTTGGCCTGCGCGGCAGCGGCTTTTTTGGCGGCACGGGGCGACGCTCCCGACTACGCGGTATTTTGCTTGCTGCTGGCCGCCAGCCAGCTCGGGTTTCTGGTGTGGAACTGGCCGCCAGCACGTTTGTTCATGGGCGATGCGGGCAGTATTCCCACCGGTTTCCTGTTAGCGGCTCTGGCTTTGTCAGGAGGGTCACAAGGCGGGCCGGGATGGGCCACCTGGCTGATATTGCTCGCGCTGTTCATAACCGATGCCAGTTGGACCTTGCTGTGGCGTGTGGCGCACCGTCAGCCTTTCACCCAGGCGCATCGCCTGCACGCCTACCAGCGCCTGAGCAGACGCTGGGGTTCTCACCTGAAAGTGGACCTGCTATTGGTTGCCATCTTCTGCGCCTGGTTGCTACCCCTGGCCTGGATCGCGGAAGTTGATTCAAGCTATGCTTTTTTATTGGTAATTTTGGCATATCTTCCGCTGCTCCTTGGCATGGCGAAAACGGGGCCACTAGCGTAATATTCAGTATCTTCAGGCGTTGCAAAAACAAGTTCAGTGCGCCCACTACCGCAACCAGTTTATCGGGAGGAGACTTGCTGAAACGTGTTGGCAATTTTACGTCACGTTCTTTTTCCGGCCTGATCGGGAGTTTGCGAGACGCCCTCGAAAAGTTGATCCAGTTACCCCGGAATATTAAACAAGCCTGCCTGCTGGCACTGGACATGGTGTTTGTCTCTGCCGCCATGTGGCTGGCGGTGGCTTTCCGTTATGGCCATATGGAGTTCAGTCTCGGTCCGGTAGAGTACAGCTGTGCGGCGCTCACGGTGGTGCTCAGTGCTATCGTATTCCTGCGGCTGGGTCTCTATCGTGCGGTTATCCGCTTCATGGGCCAGCAGGCAATCTGGGCGGTGCTCACCGCCGTCAGCTATTCCACCATGATTCTCGGTGCCACCGTTTTTTTCAGCCAGGCCGCTGTTCCGCGCTCCATGCCGTTTATCTATTTCGCTCTGGCATTGCTGGGCATAGGCGGTACCCGGCTGGCGGTGCGGGCCTATTACCAGGCCAAGCTGCGTTCGCTTTCCGAGAATGTCATTATCTATGGTGCCGGTGAATCTGGCCGGCAGTTGCTGACGGCTCTTCACCAGGGTGATCAGTATCGGGTGGTGGCTTTTGTCGATGACGACAGCAATATGCAGCGCTCGGTTATCAACGGCTTGTATGTGGCTCAACCGCGAGAGCTGGAGCAACTGGTAGCGCAGCACGATATTACCCAAGTGCTGTTGGCCATACCTTCGGCATCACCTGAACGTCGCAAGGAAATAATCAATTCGTTGGTAGGGTTGCCCGTATACGTGCGCACAGTGCCCAGAATCAATGAGCTGGTCTCTGGTCAGGCGAGTGTGAACCAGATTCAGGATATCAGCCTTGATGACCTGCTTGGCAGGGAAGCAGTGCCTCCCCATCCCGAGTTGATTGATCGCTGTATCACCGACAAGGTGGTAATGGTGACAGGTGCGGGAGGGTCTATCGGGTCAGAGCTTTGCCGGCAGATTCTTTTGTCGGGCCCGCGGGAACTGGTATTGCTGGATAGCTCTGAGTACGCCCTGTATAACATCGAACGCGAGCTGCGGGATCTGATGGCCAAGTCCGGGCGAGAGCTTGAACTCGTTGCCCTGTTAGGATCTGTGCAGGATCCTCGCCGACTGGAAAGTATTTATCGCAGCTTCAGCGTGCAGTCCGTGTACCACGCAGCGGCCTATAAACACGTGCCCATGGTGGAACACAATATTGCCGAAGGGGTTGCCAACAACGTGTTTGGTACCTGGTATGCCGCCGACGCGGCACGCAAGGCTGGTGTGGAGACGTTCGTACTGGTTTCCACAGACAAGGCTGTGCGCCCCACCAATATTATGGGAGCATCCAAGCGCTTTGCAGAACTGATTCTTCAGGGCCTTGCGCAACAGGATACCACCACGCGTTTCTGTATGGTGCGATTTGGCAATGTACTGGGTTCTTCCGGGTCCGTCGTGCCGCTGTTTCATGAACAGATAGCCAATGGCGGTCCCGTCACGGTTACGCACCCGGAAGTATCACGCTATTTTATGAGTATCGCCGAGGCGGCCCAACTGGTGCTGCAGGCCAGCGCTATGGGAACAGGCGGAGATGTTTTCGTGCTCGACATGGGCGAACCTGTGCGGATTGTCGACCTGGCCAAGCGAATGATTCGCCTGAGTGGCTACGAGATGGATCACGATACCCACGTTGGCGAACACATCGATATCGAGTTTATCGGCCTGCGGCCCGGTGAGAAGCTGCACGAAGAGCTTTTGCTAGGAAGTAATGTGACCGGCACGGGTCACCCCATGATCATGCGCGCCGAGGAAGAGTGTATTTCCTACAGCAATATGTACAAAATGCTGCAGGATCTGAAACGCTACTGTGACGCCATGGATTGCGTTGCTATCACCTCTGTGCTCAATGGGGCCGTGTGCGGCTTTGGCGATCACGAGGTACGCTATGATCACCTCTGGAAGAAACAGGGGTCGCCATTGTTGCAACCAGCCACGGCAGTGCCCGCGTTAGCATCAAACGTAAAAGAACTTTTTCCCGACAAGCCCTGATTCTACCTCCTCGCATATCCACGTTCTGAACAACTCAAGCCAAGGAACCCACATGATTCATTTTGACGTCTTTAATGGTGATGCTGACGGCATCTGTGCGCTGACGCAATTGCGCAACGCTGAACCTCGTGAGGCGGAGCTTGTCACAGGTGTGAAGCGGGATATCAATCTGCTGGACAGGGTGCATGCAACTGAAGGCTCTCGGGTCACGGTACTGGATGTGTCACTGGATAAAAATCGGGACGGTTTACAGCGTGCACTTGCAGCCGGGGCCGAGGTGTTTTACTGCGACCATCACTTTGCCGGGGATATTCCCGAGAGTGACAAGTTGCAGGCGATTATCAATACTGCGCCGGACGTATGTACCAGCATCCTGGTGAACGAGCATCTCAATGGCGCATTTCGTGAATGGGCTGTCGTTGGAGCCTTTGGTGATAACCTCAAAGAGAGTGCCCGGCGTATCGCCAGGCCGCTGGATCTTGATGACGACAAGCTTCAGCAGTTGGAGAATCTGGGAATTTATATCAACTACAATGGCTACGGCTCGAATCTCGCAGATTTGCATTTCGAACCCGCGGAGCTTTTTCGCAAAGTGAGCGCCTACGCCAGCCCGGTAGATTTCATGTCGGGTGGGCGCGAGGATTTTCAGAAACTGGAGCAGGGTTACCAACAGGACATGGGCACCGCCGAGTCTCTCAAGCCGGAATATCGCGACGCTGCTGTAGCCGTATTCATGATGCCGAACGAGGCCTGGGCACGCCGTGTAAGCGGCGTGTACAGCAATGACCTCGCTAACGGGGACCCAGCCCGCGCGCATGCGGTACTGACCGAGAAGGCCAACGGTTGCTACCTTGTTTCGGTGCGTGCCCCGCTGAATAACAAAACCGGTGCGGACGAGCTTTGCATGAAGTTTCCCACAGGGGGTGGCCGTAAGGCGGCTGCGGGTGTGAATGACTTGCCCGGTGACATGCTAAAAGAATTTATCGATACCTTTGCCGCGTTTTACGCCTAGTGCAGCTGCATGGATTGGGATGACCTGAAAGTATTTCTGGCCCTTAGCCGCAAGGGTTCGGCCCGCGGCGCAGCTCAGGAGCTGGGGGTCAGCAATTCAACTATCACCCGGCGCCTGGATGATATGGAGCACAAACTGAAGGCGCATCTGTTCGATCGCACACCGGATGGCTACCGCATGACAGCAGCCGGTGAACAGGTCTTGCCCACCGCCGAGCACGTGGAAGAACTGGTGCTGGGGGTGGAGCGCAAAATTACTGGCGGCGATCAGGAGCTGGAAGGCCGTATCCGGCTGGCATTGCCACCGGCAGGTAGCCTGGGCTTCCTCGTTGGCCGTCTTGCACGTTTCTGCGAACAGTATCCCGGTATCGACCTGGAGTTGACTTCAAGTCTGGACACGGCAGATCTCAGTCGCAGGGAGGCGGATATTGCCGTGCGTTTGTTGCCGGGTAAGGTGAAACCTCCGGAGTATTTGATTGGCCGCCACGTGGGAGCGTTGACCGCCTCCGCCTATGTTCACAAGGATTTACTGAACCCGGATAATCCTGAGGATGTGTCACACCTGTCCTGGATAGGCAAACGCCCCATTGACCAGAAAGAAGAGTGGCTGGCGGACACGGACTTTCCGCAGCAACCGGTGCGTCATGCGATTGCAGATATTAAACTGGTCGCGGACGCTCTGCGTTACAAAATGGGTATGGCTTATATGCCGTGTTTTCTGGCATTTGCCGAGCCGGATATAGTGCGCGTCCCCGGGGCTACCATCGTCCACCAGTCAGACATGTGGGTATTAACCCATAAAGACTTGCGCCTCAGTGCGAGGCTGCGAGTGCTACGCGAAGTGATCGGGGCAGAGTTTCACAAGGTGCGACATCAACTGGACAGCCGCTTAATGTAATTTTGAGTGCGGATTTAATCGTCTTTTTCGTCTACGTCGAACTGGCCGGACATACGCCGCCGGATATGTGACCAGGACATGCCCGCCGCCAGAATCAGCGACAGTATGACCAGTACAACCCAGGCAATGGTGCCTTCCGAGTCCAGTGTCAGCCAACCCTGATCCACCATCGCCCAGACGATACAGCCAAACAGGGCTGCACCGAGAGTAATACCCAGCCAACCCATGGACATAAACGTGGCGCGCAGGAAAATAATCCAACCGATGAGCAGCACTATACCAACGATGGCCACTATGGGGCCGAAACTGGTGGTCTCGGCTGTTGCCCAACTGAAGTAGCACCATTCTGTGGGGTTGTAGCTGCCAAGCACCAGCACCAGCGCAAATAGCCAGCGCCCTATGAAGCTCACTGAGTTGAATTCTGTGGCCATGTACGCGTTCCCTTATATTTCTTTGCCAGAAACTTTATCTGAAGGCAGCATTATCGCGCGGATCAGGCCGCGCGCAAGCCGTTAACAATAGTGGTTAGCTCGGCTTCCGACATATAGCGAGGAACCGGGTAGAGGGAGCCGGCCTCGGCAATGGCCTCATCCACGATGCCGGGTATATCGCCCGGCTTGAGATCCTTGGGTTGTAGCGGCAGACCCATGGCGCTTCTTAGATCGATAATGGCCTGTATTAACTTACCGGCCAGGGCTGCCGGGCCGTCCCCGGTTTCACCGATACCGGCCACCAGGGCGATATCTGCCAGCCGCTGGTGCACACAGTCGCCGTAAGCTGCCAGTACCTCGGGCAACACCATGGCATTGGCATTGCCATGGGGTGTACCGCAAACACGGCCCAACTGGTGGGCGATACCGTGGACATAACCCACCGAGGTTTTGGTGAAAGCTGCACCGGCATAAAATGCCGCGAGTGCCATGCCGTCTCTCGCTTCCATATCGCTGCCCTCGTTGAAGGCTCGCAGCTGGTATTTGAAAATCAAGCGTACTGCTGCCAGCGCATGCTCCTCTGTAGAGCTGTTGGAGGCTTTCGACAGGTAGGACTCCACCGCGTGGGTGAGGGCGTCCATGCCAGTCGCGGCAGTTATTCCCGGTGGCATGCCTTTCATGATTTCGGCATCGAGCGCGATGTATCCCGGGATCATCTTGCTGTCGACTATGGGAATTTTCCGGTGAGAGATCGGGTCGGTAATCACCGCCGCCAGCGTGATTTCTGAACCGGTACCGGCGGTGGTGGGGATGGCAAACAGGGGCAGGCCGGGCCGCTTGCATTTCTGAATGCCCTCGAAGCTTTCAAGCGTTCCGGGATTGGTGTTCAGCATCGCCATCATTTTAGCGGCATCGAGTACCGAGCCACCGCCCACGGCAATAACCGCTTCGCCGTGCTCCGCCCTGATCACCGCCTCGCCCTGTTGCACCTGGTCGAAGGCCGGGTCCGGTTGCACGCCATCGAACACCGCGAACTCGACCTGCTGTTCTGTCAGCTTCGCCTTGATGCCGTCGAGAATGCCTGAGCTGCCGAGAAAGTCGTCGGTTACCACAACAACTTTTTTGTAGCCCAAGACGGCCACCTGTTCACACAGAGTCAGTGCCGAGCCTGGGCCCTTGAAGACAATCGGGGGATTGCGCGGCAGCAATCGCATCAAGAATGTAACCAGCACGGCCCTGAGTTTAAAATAGAGGATTTTCACGGTGTTTGCTCCGTATGGTGTTCAATATGGAGCGGGTGAGGAGAATCGAACTCCCGTGTGCAGCTTGGGAAGCTGCCGTTCTACCATTGAACTACACCCGCATGCTGTTCCGGAGAGGAAAAGCGGGTGTAGCATAACAGACAGAACATCCTCGTTGCTGCCATTTTTTATGGATATCTGGCGGCATATGTGAAGCTTGCCGCCCATTTCGCTCAGGCAGTGAAAGTCCGGAAAGGATCTACTCTGTGGAAATCGGAGGAGCTCGGCACCCACGGGTTCAACCTTGCCGTGGAGGGTGCAGGGAGGCGCCTGAATAAATGTGCCCCCAATTATCCTCTCATGCCAAGCGTCCGAATTTCGCCCGCAACTCCGCCAAAACGCTTTCTTGTCCCTCGGTCTGCAGGTAGTGCCTGAAGGTATCTGCGATAAGAGAAAGCCGCTTCTGGTTCGGGCGCACCAGGAACCAGTGGGATTCTATCGGCAATTGCCTGACCTTGATTTCGGCGAGCCCGGCGCTACCGCCAAAGGTGAGAGTGTGGGCGGACAGTATAGAAATACCCAGCCCCGACATCACAGAGTGCTTTATGGCTTCATTGCTCTCTATCGTCATACGCACATTCATCGCAACACCGTGCTGGCGCAGGTGGTTCTCGATCGCGAAGCGGGTGCCCGATCCCTGCTCTCGCATCAAAAACGGGTACCGCGCCAGATCAGCCAGTTCTACCCGCTTCTGGCGACTGAGGGGGTGGCCCTCGGGCGCGATAGCTACCAGCGGGTTTGGCAGGAAATCGGTGATTTCCACGTCGATATCATCTGGCGGGTGACTGAAGACGTACAAATCGTCCTTACCTTGTTCCAGCCGGCGAATAATCTGCTGGCGATTGCCCACCTTGAAATGAATATCCACATCCGGGTAGCGACTGCAGAACGGCCCCAGCAGGTGGGGGATAAAATACTTGGAAGTGGATACCACTGCCAGGCGCAGCGTCCCTGCTTTGAGGCCGCGCAAGTCGGATAGCTGCATGTCCAGCTGAGCGAAACTTTCCAGTACCTCTCTGGCAGTTGTGGCCAGGGCTTGCCCGGCATCGGTAAATTCCCGTTTGCCGCCGCGTTGCTCGTAGAGAGGCATTCCTATGGCATCGGCCAGCTTTTTCATTTGCATGGACACGGTGGGTTGTGTCAGATGTAAATGCTCGGCGGCGCGCCCAACGCTGCCCTGGTCCTGTACCGCCAACAGGATCTCCAGTTGGCGCAGGGTGCCGATCTGTGCGTGTAAGCGCGAGCGTTTTGACATAGATAGTATTCTAAGAATTTGTTATTAACATTCGAATAGTAGTAATAGCTGCATATCTTACTGCGATGAGTCGAGCAGTATCAAGCTCGGAAAAAATAAAAAATATATAGTTAAAACAACAATATAAAGCTCAGTTGAAGCCTATTTTACAGAGCCATTTTGTTTAAAAAAATTATATAGATATTAATCTATATTAATAATAGAAAATATCTATTTTAATCTAAATTATTGTTGAGGCATTCTTCCCCCCATGGAGAGAAGCGGCACTCCAGCCGCTTTTTTTCACATGCTCATTATCACAGGGAGATGCTCATGAATTCAGTTCCTCTTATGTTTAGCGCGATAACCGGTCTCGCCCTTGCCGCACTTGGCGCGGCACTCGCAAGCAGTGGCATCACTGGCTGGGGCCTGTTCACAGTTGCACTGGGGATACTCGCTGTCACATGTGTATCCAGCCTGGGAGCATCGTCACGACCGATGGCCCTGGCTTATGTTGATAGCGCCAGCCACGACCACGCACAACAGGGGTAGATCCGGCTATGCACTTTGACGTTGTGCCCGCTTTCTTTCTTTTGGGCGCTTTGGCCGCACTGATAAAGGCAGACCTCAAGTTTCCTCCTGCCTTATACCAGAGCCTCACTCTTTTCCTGCTGGTGGCAATTGGACTGAAAGGTGGTGTGGCGCTGGCCGCTCACGGTAGCAGTGAAGTCATCTGGCAAGCGCTGGCGGTGGTGGCGCTGGGCATAGTGCTGCCGCTGCTGGCATTTCCCCTGCTGCTCAAGGTGGGCCAATTGGTTAAAGACGACGCCGCCTCTATCGCCGCCCATTACGGTTCAGTCAGCGTGGGAACCTACGCTGTGGCAGTGGCCATGCTGGAGGCTTTCAATATACGTTACGAGGCCTACTTTCCGCTGTTTGTGGTGCTGCTGGAGATGCCGGCTATTGTTGTCGGGCTCGCCCTGGCCAGGGGCACGGGGAAAGGCTCCGGTTATAACTATCGCGAACTGTTGCACGAGATTTTCTGCAATCAGGGTATCGTACTGATGTCTGGCGCCCTGCTGATTGGCTACCTGGCTGGCCCGGAAGCTGACAGCGTGATGCCCCTGTTTGGAGGGATGTTTCACGGTCTGCTGGCACTGTTCCTGCTGCAACTGGGTGTTGTTGCCGCGAGTCGGCTAGCGGAAATTCGCCTCAATGCATCCTTTGTAACGGCCTTCGCCGTATTGATGCCGTTGATTGGTGCCACTCTGGGTGCGCTGTTGGGAGAGTTCATCGGCTTCTCTGTCGGGGGTGTAATCCTGCTGGCGGTACTTGGCGCCAGCGCCTCCTATATTGCGGTTCCGGCGGTGATGCAATCGGCGCTGCCCAATGCCAATCACAGTCTTTCGATCGCGGCCTCGCTGGGAATTACTTTTCCCTTCAATGTGCTGGTCGGTATTCCCTTGTATATCGCTGTCATCACCTATTTCAAACCCCTCACCTAAGGAGTACTTCAATCCATGGTCAACAGCAAAGAGCAAGCCAGCCCGCGGGTCAGTATCATTATGGGGTCGCAATCCGACTGGCCAACTTTAAAGTTTGCGGCGGCAGTAGTCGAGGAACTGGGCATTGCGTATGAGGTAAAAATTGTTTCTGCTCATCGCACGCCAAACCGGCTTTATGAATACGCCGCCGACGTGGAGGCAAGAGGCCTGCAAGTCATTATTGCCGGCGCCGGCGGGGCGGCACATTTGCCAGGCATGGTGGCGGCGATGACCCTGCTGCCGGTAATGGCGGTCCCTGTTAAAAGTGCGGCATTAAACGGAATGGATTCTCTGCTCTCGATTGTGCAGATGCCGCGTGGTGTTGCCGTAGCTACCCAGGCGATTGGCGAACCGGGGGCATTTAACGCCGGCTTACTCGCTGCGCAGGTGCTGGCCTTGTCTGATCCGGCCCTTGGCAAACGTCTTGCCAAGTGGCGCGCGGCGCACACTGCAGCAGTGGCAGAGGAGGTGACCCGGTGAAAATTGCCATTCTGGGCTGCGGTCAGTTGGCACGTATGATGGCGCAGGCCGCCGCTCGTCTGGATGTCGTGTGCAGCTTCGTCGCGCTGGAGGGGGAAGATACCGCCTGTGTGGCTGCGCTGGGCAAGGTGGTGTATTGGTCCCCCGGCGACGATACGCCCAATCTATACGCCGCCCTGGGTCAGCCTTCGATAATCACGGTAGAGCGCGAAGCCATCGATGTGGCATTGCTGCGCGAGCTGACCACACTGTGTCCGGTGGCACCATCTCCCGAGGGCGTTCTTGTCGGGCAGAACCGCAGCCTTGAAAGAGCGATGCTGCAGGCACTACATATTCCCTGCGCTCCTTATCGTATCGTCACCCATACAGACGAAGTGCGGGCCGCGGTTGCCGCCCTGGGGCTACCGCTGGTGATAAAAGCCTGTGAGTCAGGCTACGACGGGAAACTGCAGTGGCGCTTGCATGCCCCCGCTGATGTCAATCGCTTCTGCCAGGCGCATGAACGTGGACACTGGCTGATTGAGAAGTTTGTTGATTTCAAATGCGAGGTATCCATTGTCGCCGCACGATCAGGTGATAGCGGTTTTGTGGCCTATCCCCTGACTGAAAACCACCATCGCGACGGCATTCTGCTCGCCTCGATTGCACCTGCTCGCCAGGTTCCTGCACGACTGCAGCAGACCGCCACAAGTTACCTGCGCACTATCATGGATCACCTCGGTTATATTGGCGTGATGGCGGCTGAGTTTTTTGTGGTGGATGACGGCCTGCTGGTCAATGAGTTGGCGCCAAGAGTCCACAACAGCGGGCACTGGACCATGCAGGATGATATGACCAGCCAGTTCGAGAATCATCTGCGGGCGATCCTGGGTATGCCCCTGGGCGCGACACGGCTGCGCCATCATGCGGGAATGATCAATATTCTGGGCAGTACTGAAGGTGCCGGGCCGGGTGATTTGCGCGACCCTGATGTGCGCATGCATCGCTACAATAAAATGCCCGCACCCCGCCGCAAGCTCGGCCACTTGAATGTGTCCGCCCGTTCAGAGGCTGAGCTGTTGTCCCGCCTCAGTAAGCTCCACGAAACGCTTTATGGCGCTGAAACAGCTTTCTGAGACTTGCCAGTCTTGCCGGTAACAAATCGACGAAAGAAGCGTGAATATGCGCGCTTGCATCGCGAGTCGTAACAGGTAAGTGACGCCGCAGTGGGAACAGATGTCCTGGAATAGAAACCCCGATGTCCTGTGCTTCTAGGCGCGTATTGAGCCCTGCGGCCTATTTTCTAGAGCTCACTCTCAGCGGTCACTTGAATATCTGAAATCGTGTAGGTGTTAGTGACGCCACATAACCCACCCCAGGATTCGGAGTTATTCCACCAGGGTACAAAATCAACGGTAGGGCTGTAACCCTGCCATAAAGAGATATTCAGCCAATAGCCATTAGCCATACTAGTCGCTAAGTCGCTCATTGGCATGGCCGTACTGGACCCCTGGGCGCCACCACCGGAGGCGCTGTTATACACCTCCACACTGTTGCCAGCCTGAGAGTAGGTCACCGCCATTGCAGGTACATCGCCATAGGTAAAGGTGGCTACCACATCAAAGGGCTTGGTAAGATCAATGAGACTCACCATACTATGGAGCCCATTTGGCAGAGTTCCAAATGGGTTGCCGTAATCGGCATTGTCAACCGAAGCTGGCATTGCTGAATAGTTGAAGCCAGCGGTATCTGCTGTCTCCGCAAAAGCATATTCATATCGTTGAGTGTTATTGGCGTCATCCCCTAAATGCAACGTTGTTTGAGTTATCTTGTTGCCGTTTGTTTCCAGGAAATCAATCTCGCGACAATTCCAGGATGCATTGTTTCCGCCGGCATCACAGTAGTCGCCCCCCTTGGGCTGCAGCGATGGATTTTCAGGGTTTGACACCATGTAAAACGTTGCGTTTACATAATTTTGAGTGACTTCCGAGATATCAACAGTGGCGGAAATCTGAGAGATATTTTTATAGCCTTTATCCGACACCACTCTTCCGGCATCAGAGCCAGCCAACACAGTCGATAAGGTGACTGAATTGCCACTAATCTGTGGTGAGCCCTGGCCACAGGTACCACCACCATCATTGGTGAATGAGGGTGTGAATACCGTGTGTGTAGCACCATTGCTAGCGGTATCTTGAGTTGTGCCTGTCCCTGTGCTGTTTCCGCAGCCGACCAGTTCAACAGCGCCCGCAAGGCCTAGCGCCAGTTTAAGAGATGTTTTTAACATGACTTCCCATGATTTTATTTGGATTTAACATAGGTGGGCTGTCAATCCGGAAAAAAAACCAATAAAAAAGGGCTGCATTTCTGCAGCCCTTTAATATTTCTGGCATATGGCTCCGCCTGCTGGGCTCGAACCAGCGACCCATTGATTAACAGTCAATTGCTCTACCAACTGAGCTAAGGCGGAATGGCGTTAACCGAAGGTCGCGTATATTAATGATGGCGGCGGGGCGGGTCAACCGCTATTTCTGCATTATTGCGTGGGCGCCTGGCGGTGGCCAGAATTGACGCCGTCGGGGGCGATTCCGGGGGCAGCTATCACCGTGTTGGGTCTGCGGGCTGCAATTCGCAGCCGTGTGAACCATAATGGTCGGCTTATTCGAGCCAGGTGACGGGTAGATTCGTGTCCAGACCATTCAAGGTAGTGTCTTCCTTCCAACCCGCGGGCGATCAGCCCCAGGCCATCGCCCAATTGGTGGAGGGGATTCGGGCCGGCCTGGCCTCCCAGACCCTGCTGGGTGTCACCGGCTCAGGCAAAACCTTTACCATAGCGAATGTGGTTGAACAGCTGCAGCGCCCCACCATAGTGATGGCCCATAACAAGACACTGGCGGCGCAGTTGTACGGAGAGTTCAAGGAGTTCTTCCCCAATAATGCGGTGGAGTATTTCGTCTCCTACTACGATTACTACCAACCCGAGGCTTACGTACCGTCTTCTGACACCTATATTGAGAAAGATGCCTCAGTAAACGAGCATATTGAGCAGATGCGGCTCTCCGCCACCAAGGCCTTGCTGGAGCGAGAGGATTGTCTGGTGGTGGCGACAGTGTCAGCCATCTACGGTCTGGGTGATCCCGATTCCTATTTCAAAATGGTCATACACCTCTCCCGGGGAGAGTTTATCGACCAGCGCCACATCCTGCGCCAGCTTGCCGAGTTGCAGTACACCCGCAACGATGTGGACTTTCAGCGCGGCACCTATCGCGTGCGCGGTGACGTCATCGATATCTTTCCCGCCGATTCCGAACGCGACGCGGTGCGGGTGGAATTGTTCGACGAGGAGATCGAGAGCATCAGTATGTTTGATCCACTGACCGGTGTGGTAGAAGCCAAGGTGCCCAGGATTACCATTTTCCCGAAAAGCCATTATGTCACCTCGCGGGAGGTGATGCTGGGCGCGGTGGAGCATATTGAGCAGGAACTGGCCGAGCGAGTGCCGCAGCTGAAGGAAAACCAGAAACTGGTTGAAGCCCAGCGTCTTGAGCAGCGCACCCGCTACGACGTGGAAATGATTCGCGAACTGGGTTATTGCAATGGCATCGAGAACTACTCGCGCTACCTCTCCGGACGGGCACCGGGTGATCCGCCGCCCACCCTGTTTGAATACCTGCCGAAGAATGCGCTGGTTATCGTTGACGAGTCCCACGCCACCATTCCGCAGATTGGCGCCATGTACAAGGGCGACCGCTCCCGCAAGGAGACACTGGTGGAATTCGGTTTTCGCCTGCCCTCTGCACTGGATAACAGACCGCTGCGGTTCGAGGAGTGGGAGCTCCTGGTGCCCCAGGCAATCTTTGTATCTGCAACACCGGGGCCCTATGAGAAAGAACACGCCGGGCGCACGGTGGAGCAGGTGGTGCGGCCCACCGGGCTGATAGACCCACCAATCGAGGTGCGGCCAGCTACCACGCAGGTGGATGACCTGTTGAAGGAGATTCACTTTACCGTGGAGCGCGGCGAGCGGGTGCTGGTCACCACGCTCACCAAGCGCATGTCTGAGGATTTGACGGAATACCTGTCCGACAGCGGTGTCAAGGTACGCTACCTGCACTCGGATATTGAAACCGTAGAGCGGGTGGAGATTATCCGCGATCTCAGGCTGGGTGTGTTCGATGTACTGGTAGGTATTAACCTGTTGCGCGAGGGCCTCGATATGCCGGAGGTGTCTTTGGTGGCGATTCTCGATGCCGATAAAGAGGGCTTCCTGCGTTCCGAGCGCTCATTGATTCAGACCATCGGCCGGGCGGCCCGTAACCTGAACGGCAGGGCCATTCTGTACGGCGACAGGATTACCGGTTCCATGGAGCGGGCCATGGCGGAGACTGAGCGCCGTCGCAACAAGCAGCTGGCCCACAACAAGGCGCACGGCATTACACCTGTCGGTGTGATCAAGTCAGTCCAGGACATTATGGAAGGCGCCAGACGCATGCCGACGCGGGGCAAGACCAAGGCGAAACAGGTTGCTGAATCACGCCTCAGCTATAGCGCAGACCTCGCCAAGCTGTCTCCCGCGGCGCTGGCACGCAAATTGAAACAGCTGGAGGGCCAGATGCACGAACACGCCAAAAACCTGGAGTTCGAAGAGGCGGCCTCATTGCGCGATCAGATTGCGGAGGTCAAGCAGCTCGCATTTATGGTGTGAGTGTCTGTGCCGGAACACTGTCGGCAGGCAGCTGCAGCGTGATGCGCACCCCGCTGTTATCCGGCAGGTTTTCCGCCCGCGCCACTCCCCGCAGAAATTCGGCGATCAGTCGCACAATATGCAGGCCCAGGCCGAGGTGAACCGCCTCCGATTCACGCTGCCGCAGGGAAATCATCGGGTCGAACAATCGCTCCTGTAATTCCCGCGGCAGTGGCGGACCCTCATTACATACGCTGAGTTCCCAGGACCCTGCAGCGCGGGCCAGGCGGAGGCCTATTTTCCCTCCCGCCGGGCAGAAGGAGGCGGCGTTATCCATCAGCTTGTCCAGTGCCTGTACAACCAGTTCCGGCACAGCCGAAATCCAGGCCTCTTCTGCGGGCGTGTCCAGTATCAGTTCATGGTCCGGGTACACACTGACGTAAGCCGCGAAAACCTCTTCCAGTAGCGGTTTCAGGTCCATCGGTCTGGGGTGGTTGCTGCGAATACTCTCCTCCAGCCGATTGGCCTCGCTCATGGCTGTTAAAATACTGTTGAGGCGTGTCAGGCCCTCACGGGCGCGCGCCAGATAGACATCTTTCTGCTGTGAGGCCGGCGCTGACTGTTCAAGGTTTTCCAGCGAGGTTTGAATAACCGCAATGGGTGTGCGCAGCTCGTGAGACAGCTTGCGGCTGAGTGTGCGCAGATAATCGTTATATTCGCGCAATTGGTCCAACAGGTCGGCGTAGTGTCGGGACAGCTCGCCAATTTCATCCTGAATTGTGCTGCGAGGAAAGGATGACAAGGTGGCCCCATCCTCACCTATCGCGTCGCGCGCCGCCTGACTCAAATTGCCGATTCGCCAGGATAGCAAGCTGGCGTAGCCCAGCAGCCCGAGGGCACCCGCGCAGAGCGCCAGCAAGCTATAGCCCAGCAAACGGCTGAAAGCCTGGTCGGTCAAGGACAGGTACTCTTCGCCACTCTGGCGCGCAACTACTGCGCCTATAACACCCCCGTCGTACACGATGGGCACCGCGGCAGACAGCACGGTGCGGCTGGAGTAATTGGGATCCTCGTAGCGGTAGTTGGCACTGATACCGGCCAGCGCCGATTCGATTTCGCCACCCGTTGCCCGCCCTGTTTCGCCGCTGTTGGGAGGTGCTTCAAGTTTGTCCCGTGACAGTATGCTGCGATAGAGCAGGCGCAGCAGCCAGAAGGTTCTGTCACTACTCTCCTGGTGATTGCGCGTGGCGGGTACGTCTGCAATCAGCCAGTTGTCCTTATCCACCACCTGCAGGTGGTTACCCCCGTTGCTGAAAGGCGCGAGGGTCTGCTGTAGCGCAATGGAATTGTAGATGAGCCAGGGGGGGGCGCGCGTGTCCAGCGGGTCGATGTTTCCCAGGGTTTCAAGCCTGCCCCCGGGGCGGTGACCTGCATTGACCAGGTAGAAACCCAGTCGCCCACCTGTATAGGCCAACGGTACTTCCAACTCCAGGCTGTAGCCACCGGCGCTATCCTGCCAGTAACCTTTAATTCGGCCGGCGTCAAAGCCCGGTTGCAGCGGGCCAAGCGGGTAGGCGCGGACACTTCCCGGGGCGGCGGTGGCGATGATATATTCCTGGCGTGCTCCATTACGCCAGGTGCGCAAAACCAGGCGGTCACCATTGGGCTCCGGAGATTGGCCGGGATTATGAAATACCACCTCTGAGTCTTCCACCTGCAGCATGAGGTAGAGCATATCGTTGCGGGTGGCGGCCCGGTAATTCAGGGCCAGGGGCGCGCGGCCCGGTTCACTGCTGAGCCGGGCGCTGCCGATCTCTTCCCAGCCGTCGCTATAGCCGTCGATGATAAGCACTTGTTCTGCGGGATGTGCGTATATGGGCTTATAGGTGTCCGCGGGTGCCACCCGCCGCAGGGGGTTGGGATATAACAGTTCTTCCCGCTCCCCCAGCACCGCCGCCACTGCGGTGGCCGTGGCATTAAGCGATTGTTCCTGGCCGTGTCGCAGTGCGCCTTCCATCTCCCGGATAAACTGGCAGCCCGCCCAGGGCAATGAGAGCAACAGCAGACTGACCAGCAGCAGTTGCCGCCGCAGGGTCACGGCAGAGTTCCCGGCAAGTTAAAGTCCCGTCCAGCGATAGCCGACACCGTAGGCCGTTTCTATGGCAGCGAAATCAGCATCAACCGCCTGAAATTTGCGCCGGATGCGTTTGATATGGGAGGTGATGGTGTTGTCATCCAGTACCACGTTAGCCGACTCCATTAACTGCGGTCGGTTCTTTACATGACCGGGGTGCCGCGCCAGGGCGTGTACGATCCAGAACTCGGTGACTGTCAGGTCAACTGGCTGGTCCCGCCACTGGATGTTCATGCGTTCCAGGTTCAGGCTGAGTTGTCCGCGCTCTATAACATGCTCTTCTTGTACCGGGTTGCGCAGCGCCCGCACCCGGCGAAACAGGGCGACGATGCGAGCAAGCATATGCGCCTGGCTGATGTCTTTGGTGAGATAGTCATCCGCCCCCAGGCGCAGCCCGGAGATAATATCCAGTTCCGAGTCCCGTGCGGTGAGGAATACAATAGGTAGCTCCGGGGCGCGGCTGCGCAGGTCACGACACAGTTCGTAGCCGCCTTCTATTTCATCCCCAAGGCCGACATCGATGATGGCCAGGTCCGGCAGTCTGCGACCAAAGGCGCTACTGGCGGTTTTGCGGTCGCTGTACAGTGACACTTGAAAGCCCTGGCGTTGCAGGGTGTCGCGATAGTTGGCGGCGATAGTCGCTTCATCTTCCACGATAGCAATGTGATGCGGCATGCGTTGCGATTAACCCGCTGTCTGATTGTCGATCTACCCATATTTTCAAATATCGGCCCGCTCCACAAGCGCCTGCCACAATTCGCCATTATTGCACCGCAAAAAGACACTATTGCGCTGCTTTGTTGCCAGATCTCCCACGCCTAATAGGCGGTATCCAACTGCGGGAGAGAACCCATGACACACTATGATCACCTTTATTATCTGGTAACCCGGGACAGATCCCGGCTGGGGGGCCTGTCCCTGTGGCTGGCTTTTCGTGTATTACCGAGTCTTGTGGCGGCGGCGCTTGTACTGCTGCTGCTGTGGGTGACCCCCGGACACGCAATGACTCCGGGCGAGGAGGACGGTGTTGGCCTGAACGGTTTGGCAAGCGGGCACATGCTGCTGCAGGGCGCAGTACCCGGGCGCTATACCCCGGCTGTTCTACAGGCCAGTAAGGCGCATTTTGATATCAGTGGCATGATCGCCACGGTCTCGGTAGAGCAAACTTTTCGCAACGATACGGGCAGGGCACTGGAAGGGGTGTACGCCTTTCCTTTACCGGACAATGCCGCCGTGCGCTATATGGAGATGGTGATTGGTGAGCGCCGGATCGTGGGAAAAATACGTGAAAAATCCGAGGCGAAAAAAATCTATCGTGCGGCCAAAGCTGCCGGTAAGAAAGCCAGCCTGGTGGAACAACAGCGGCCCAACCTGTTTACCAATCGTGTGGCCAATATCGGCGCCGGTGAGAGCATCACTGTGCGGCTGGAGTACGTGCAGCAGGTGGCGTTTACTCACGGCGCGTTTTCCCTGCGGTTTCCGACCACCCTGACACCCCGCTACATGCCGGGTCGCGCAACCGACCCGACCCCAGTGCACAATGAGCCGGAAGCACTGGCTGTTAACCCCTATCTCGGCTGGGCAGTCGCCACCGACCAGGTGCCTGACGCGGCCAGTATTTCTCCCCTGCAATGGCCACAGGAGGGTGACGACATTGCGCCGCTTAATCCGCTGGAGATCAGTGTGCGGCTGGACATGGGTATGCCCCTGGCCCGGGTGGAGGCGCCTTACCACGACATCGCCCTGGCGCGCCGCGCGGGAGTCTACGACATCAAGCTGGCTAATGGTGTGACGGAGATGGACCGGGACTTTGTTCTCAACTGGCAACCGGTAATTGGTTCTGCACCCACCGCCGCACTGTTTACCGAGGAGGTGGCGGGGGAGTACTTTGGCCTGTTGATGGTGCTGCCACCCGCAGCCCAGCGGGCACAGGCACCACCGGCCCGTGAAATTGTCTTTGTGGTGGATACCTCGGGTTCCATGGGCGGGGTTGCCATTGCGCAGGCGCGGGACAGTGTTGCCCGCGCGCTGCAGGAACTGCGGCCGGAGGATCGCTTCAACATCATAGAGTTCAACTCTAACTACCGTGCCTTGTACCGCAAGCCGATGCCAGCAAGCCAACATCATGTGCAGCAGGCGCGGGAATTTGTGCGCTCGCTGCAAGCCAATGGCGGTACTGAAATACTACCTGCGTTGCGCGCTGCGCTCGATCCCCCCGGTGCAATAGACGCTTTGCAGGAACAGCTGCCGCTGCGGCAGGTGATTTTTATCACCGACGGGGCGGTGGGTAACGAGCTTGCACTGTTTGAAGAGATCAGTACGCGCCTGGGACGCAGCCGTTTATTTACCGTGGGCATAGGCTCTGCTCCCAATAGCTGGTTCATGCGGGAGGCGGCGCGTTTCGGGCGGGGCAGCCACACCCATATTGGCGCACTGGACGAGGTGGGGTCCAAAATGGCCGCACTGTTCACACAATTGTCGCAACCGGCTGCGGTAGATTTGCACACGACCTGGCCCGCAGCGGTGGAGGCCTGGCCGAACCGACTGCCAGACCTGTACCTGGGCGAGCCGCTGTTGGTGGCTGTCAGTTTTGGTGCAGAAGCGCCACAGGGGGAGGTGACAGTAACGGGGGAGATAGGCGGCCAAAGCTGGCACCAGTCCCTGCAACTTTCGGCGGGCGCAGACCCGCAGAGCGCAAGTCGACATAAAGGCGTGGCCACCCTGTGGGCACGACAGAAAATCACTGGCCTGCTGGACCAGAAGGTGCGAGGGAAAAGTGAGCAAGCTGTGCGCGCAGAGGTGCTGCCGATAGCGTTGCGGCATCAACTGCTGAGCCCTTACACCAGTTTCGTTGCGGTGGAAGAAGTTGTGTCACTGCCACCCGGGGAGCGAGCCGATTCCGTAGCGGTGCCCAATACCCGGCCAAGGGGCCAGACAGCACAGGCTTTCGCCTACCCACGCACGGCGACAACCGGACCCGCAAAGCTCTGGTTCGGCATGTTGCTGCTGTTCGCCGCCACACTGCTGCGGCTGCTGCGACAGCCCGAGCTGGACCATGTTGCAACTAAGGCGAAGTGAGGGCTGGCGGCAGCTGTTGATGCTGTTGCTGGTGCTGGCAGGGCTGCAGCAGTTGGCAGCGGCCGGATTGATCAAGGCGAAAGCCTGGCTGGCGCCGGTGCTTATTGAGCAAGCCTGGGCTGAGTCGCTGCAAAACGCCGGTGAACCGGTGAAGCCCTGGCCATGGGCAGATACCTGGCCTGTGGCGCGGCTAAGGGTGCCTGCGGTTGGTATTGATCTGCCGGTGCTGGCGGGAGACTCGGGAAATGCCCTGGCATTTGGTCCGGGACATGCCCAGGCCTCCGCCATGCTTGGCGGCAGGGGGCTGGCTGTCATCGGCGGGCATCGTGATACCCATTTCGAATTCCTGCAGTATCTACAGCCCGGTTCGCGACTCGAACTGCAATTGCCTGACGGCAGTTGGCGTCGCTACCGCGTGCATAACACTACCGTGGCTGACACGCGAGTACAGTCCCTGCTGCCGGATGACTCCCGGGAGATGTTGCTGCTCGTGACCTGTTACCCCTTCGATGCCCTGCTGGCCAATGGCCCGCTGCGCTACGTTGTCGCTGCCCTGCCCGTGGTGGCTGCCGCAGAAGCGGTTTACGCCTTGTGAGCGAGCCGCTGTGATCTGTGAACCCTGCTATAATTTTCAGTCTGTAAAAATACGTTGGGCCGCAGTGATGAAATCCAAGCTACTAAAACCGGTAGACGCCGCATGGCTATTACTGGAGTCGGCGGATACGCCCATGCATGTTGGGGTGCTGGCGATTTTCCAGAAACCGCGCAATGCCGCCCCGGACTACCTGGGTCATCTGGCGGCTTCCATGCGTGAACACAAGGCCTGTTGCGAGCCCTGGAACTACCGCTTGTCAGGCGATGGTGTGGGCGGCGTGATACAGCGGATGGTGGGCGTTCGCGATGTTGATCTCAACTACCATTTTCAGCACTCCGCTCTGCCGGAACCGGGAGGGGAGCGCGAATTGGGCGTCATGGTGTCGCGTCTCCACAGCCCGGCGCTGGACAGGAACCGGCCCCTGTGGGAATTCCACTTGATCGAGGGTTTGGAACGCGATCGCTTCGCTTTTTATGTCAAGATTCACCACGCATTGGTGAGCTTTCTCGACTGTGTGCCCACTGTACTGTCGATGCTGTCTGATAGCGCCAGAAGCCGCAATGCCCTGCCAATGTGGGCACAGCCTTTGCCCAATGCAGAATCAGCAGACGACGCAGAGGAGGGCGGAGCGATGGCGGCACTGACGTCCATCGGTCGGGCCGGAGCGGGCCTTTTAAGGGCGGCGATCTCGCCGAAAAAAGCGCGTGGCTTTCTGTTGCCCAGCAGCGCACCTCGATCAACACTCAACCGTAATATCAACCAGCAGCGCCGCTTTGCCACCCAGCAGATTGAGCAGGCACGTATCGAGCGACTGGCAGATTCGGCTTCCTGTACCGTAAATGAACTGCTTACCTATCTCTGCGGCACCTCCCTGCGACGTTTTTTCAAGGAGTACAACGCCCTGCCTGATGAGTCGCTGGTGGCACTGCTGCCGGTGTCGCTCAAGGAGCGGGGCAGTCACAATGCCGCCAATGCAATTGCCGGGATACGGGTGGAACTCGGCACGCATATAGGTGATCCGCTGGCCAGACTCGCGGCCATCAGGGAGTCCATGCAGGCGGTGCGAGAGGACAGGCTCTCCCTGCCGGAAGAGGCTGTAACACCCTATGTATTATTGCGCGCCGCGCCGCTTTTTGCCAGCCAGTTGCCCGGGGTGGGCCAGTTTGTGCCGCCGCTGTTTAACCTGAAAGTTTCCAATACCCACGGCAGTGATTCCCCCATGTACTGGGAGGGAGCGAGGCTGGACGCCATATACCCGATCAGCCAGCTATTGCAGCATGTGGCCCTGAGTATAGATTGCGTAAATTACGCCGGCACGCTGAACATCGGTTTCACTGGCGCGCGTGACACCTTGCCCCATCTGCAGCGATTGGCGGTTTATCTGGGTCTGGCGTTGAGCGAGCTGGAGCAATTAGTGCGAGCGGAGAACGCGGCATGAACGACTTTGCAAAGATGGCAGTTAGCAGCGGCCTGGCGCTGAATCAGCGCCTGGCAAAAGCGGCCGCCAATGGTGTCGACTGGGTATTCAAGCGCGACACACTGATTCAGTCAGGTCGCACATGGTTTGAGCTGGTGCACGACGGTGACCTGATGGCGGTGCGCTACTACGGTCTGCCTGAAGAGTCGGAAATTGAACTGGTCGATGGCAGCACCAAACCCATCGAGCGTCACCAGCACGACATACCATTGGTATTGGTGCCGCCGCTAGGGGTTAGTACGGAGACCTTTGACCTGATGCCCCAGCGCAGCCTGGTGCGCTTCATGGCAGCCTGTGGCTTCAAAACCTATCTGGTGGACTGGGGTAAGCCGAAAAAAGAGCACGCCCACCTCAACCTGAAGGATTATTCCTACACCATGCTGGGTACGGCGCTGGAAAAAGTACGCGCGCATTCCGGTAGTGAGGAAGTATCGATGATGGGCTGGTGTATGGGTGGTCTGCTCATACTGCTGCACCAGGGGCAGGTGCAGGACCCGCGTATTCGCAACATTATTACCGTGGCCAGCCCTATCGATCTGGAAAGCGGTCGCGGCGCTATCGCCGGCCTTGCCGGGGCAGCACTGAACCTCGACGGACCGGCCAAACTGGTCAGTAATTACACCAACTTGCGGCTCAAGGCTCTGGACCCGGCGCGCCTTGCGATGCCGCCCTGGCTGACCACGCTGGTATTCAAATTGACCGACCCGGTGGGCAGTGTCACCACCTACTGGGATCTGGTCACCGGCCTGAGTGACCGGGAGTACGTGAAGTCGTATTCCACCACGGCGGACTATCTGAACAATATGCTGTTGTACCCCGGCGGGGTGTTACAGGATATGGCGGTGAAAGTGGCCGGAGAGAATCAGTTTGCCAAGGGCAGGGTAGAGGTCGGCGACCATATTGCCGAACTGGATGCCATCGAGTCCAACCTGTTGGCCTTCGCCGGCAAGACCGACATTCTGGTACCGGCCGATATTGCCGAAAAAATTGTGGATATTGTCGCCTCGAAGGACAAGGAATTTCGGCTTGCTCCTGGCGGGCACATGGGTGTGATTATCGGCAGCAAAGCGCAGAGTGCTGTGTGGGCAGAGTCTGTGGAATGGCTGGCAAAACGCTCAAGTCATGTGAAGCCGAAGCCGAAGCCGAAGCCGAAGCCGAAGCCGAAGCCGAAAGCGCGGCGCAAGCCTGTTCGCAAGGCCGCGACAAAAGCATCTGCGGCAGCGGGTAAGAGGAAAGTGCGTCGCAAATCGGGTGCAGCGAAGACTAAAGCGGGCTGAAGAATATCGCGGTTGCCGCGAGAAGGGATAGAAGTGGTTGCGGCGCCACTGGCTACCGCAACCACTTGTTACGGTGCTTAGCCGCCGTATTGCAAGTCAAAGCGATCGAGTTGCATCACCTTGGTCCACGCCGCAACAAAGTCTTTTACGAAGCGTTGCTGTGCATCGTCGTAGGCATACACCTCTGCGACAGCACGCAGCTCGGAGTTGGAGCCGAAGATCAGGTCAACTGTCGTTGCTGTGTACTCCACTGTGCCCGATGCGCGATCCACTCCCTCATAGACGCCAACTTCCTCGGCCTTTTGCCAGCGGGTAGACATATCCAGCAAATTGACAAAGAAATCGTTGGTGAGCGTTCCCGGCTTGTCGGTGAGAATACCGTGGCTCGCACCGCCCGTGTTGGCGTCCAGTGAGCGCATACCGCCGACCAGAACCGTCATTTCGGGTACCGTCAGGTTCAGCTGGTCGGCCTTGTCGATCAACATCTCTGTTGGTGAACGGAAGCTCTGCTCAACATCGAAGTAGTTGCGGAAGCCGTCAGCCCTGGGCTCCAGCAGCGCAAACGATGCAACATCGGTTTGTGCCTGACTTGCATCGCCCCGACCCGGAGTGAACGGTACCTCTACCGCTGTGCCGCCTGCTTTTGCCGCCTGTTCAATGGCAGCGGCCCCGCCCAGCACAATCAGGTCAGCCATTGAGATCTTGCTGCCACTTGAGCTGTTGAAGTTTTGCTGGATGTCCGCCAGTTTGGCCAACACCCGGGCGAGCTCTTCCGGGTTGTTCGCTTCCCAGTCTTTCTGCGGTGCAAGTGCAATGCGTGCGCCGTTGGCCCCGCCACGCATATCGCCGCTGCGGAAGCTGGCGGCAGATGCCCATGCGGTGCGTACCAGTTCGGGTACGGTTAAGCCCGAAGCAAGAATATCTTTCTTCAGCGCTTTGACGTCTTTGGTATCGACCAGTTTGTAATCCGCGGTGGGGATCGGATCCTGCCAGATTAACTCTTCGCCCGGCACAGCATTGCCCAGGTAGCGAATGCTCGGGCCCATGTCGCGATGTGTCAGCTTGTACCACGCTTTGGCAAAGGCCAACTGGTACTCTTGCGGGTTGGCGAGGAAGCGTTCCGCGATGGCTTTGTACTGTGGGTCGAACTTCAGTGCCAGATCGGCGGTGGTCATCACCGGCGCGTGGAACTTGCCGGCCACGTGTGCATCCGGCACGGCGTTATTCATGGACTCGTCGGTGGGAACCCACTGAATCGCGCCGGCCGGGCTGCGGGTCTGCTGCCACTCAAGGTTCAGCAGGTTTTGCAGATACAGCGTTGTCCACTGTGTAGGTGCCTGTGTCCACGCGCCTTCCAGGCCACTTGTGATGGTGTTCTCGGCGTTGCCATCGCCGCAGCGGTTCTTCCAGCCCAGGCCCTGTTCTTCGATGCCGGCCGCAGCGGGCTCCGGTCCCATGCAGTCAGCAGGCTTGCGTGCGCCGTGCATTTTACCGAAGGTGTGACCGCCGGCGATCAAGGCCACCGTCTCCTCGTCATTCATTGCCATGCGACCGAAAGCAACACGAATGTTTTTGGCCGAACCTATCGGGTCGGGCTTGCCCATGGGGCCTTCCGGGTTCACGTAAATAAGGCCCATATGCGTTGCACCCAGTGGGCGCTGCAGTTCGCCGTCTTTCTCGACGCGATCACTGGCCAGCATTTTCACTTCCGGCCCCCAATATACAATGTCGGGTTCCCAGTCGTCTGCGCGGCCACCGGCAAAGCCATAGGTCTCAAAACCCATGTTCTCCAGCGCCACGGTACCCGCCAGAATCATCAGGTCGCTCCAGGACAGGGCCGCACCGTACTTCTGTTTCACCGGCCACAGCAAGCGGCGTGCTTTGTCGAGGTTGCCATTGTCTGGCCAACTGTTCAGTGGGTCGAATCGCTGCTGGCCGCCTTCGGCGCCACCGCGCCCATCCAGCGTGCGGTAGGTGCCCGCGCTATGCCAGGCCATACGGATAAAAAACGGCCCGTAGTTGCCGTAGTCGGCAGGCCACCAGTCCTGGGACGTGGTCAGCAGCTTGTCGATATCCTGCTTGACGGCATCCAGGTCCAGCGTGCTGAAAGCCTGCGCATAGTTGAAGTCTTCACCCAGGGGGTTAGAGCGCACGTCGTGGTCACGCAGTGCAGACAGATTGAGCTGGTCGGGCCACCAGAACTGGTTGCTCCTCGGCTGACCGTCTGCGCCGTTGCCGCTACCCATAGCGCCTGCGGGCTTTGTGCTCGTGGTTGAGGTGTCGCCAAAGGCGGTAAGTGGTGCCATAGTCAGTGCCAGCACCCCCGCTACAGCGGTGGACATGATCGCGTTGCGTTTTTTCATGGTATTTCTCCGGTCGAAGTTCGCTGCACAGGCAGCAATTAACTATCGTTGTATCCTGTTGATCAGAATGTAACGATAGGAAATACAAAGATATAATCGTTTGATTCGATGCCAGTGATAGGGATTACCTAATCGGGACAACAAAGTTATGAATATCAGGGACTTACGATATTTTTTGGCGGTTGTGGAGTTACAGCACTTCGGCCGTGCGGCGGAACAGTGCTGTGTAAGTCAGCCCACGCTCAGCGGGCAGATCAAAAAGCTTGAGCAAGAATTGGGTGTCACACTGCTGGAGCGCACGAATCGCCGGGTGATGCTCACCGATATCGGCGAGCAGGTAGCGCGTTCGGCCCGGCGCATTCTGCGTGAAGTTGACACCATCCACGAGGTCGCCAAAAGCAGCCATGATCCCCTGTCTGGTAGTTTTCGCCTGGGCGCGTTTCCCACGCTTTCCACCTACATCTTTCCCAGCCTTGTGCCCAAGGTTAAACAATCACTGCCTGATCTTCGGCTTATCCTGATCGAGGAGAAAACCGCAATACTCATTGAGAAACTCAGGCAGGGTGATATTGATGCGGCCTTACTCGCGCTGCCCGTGCGCGACGATTACCTGGTCAGCCGACGACTGTTTGACGACGAATTTTTGTTAGCGGTGCCACCGGAGCATCCCCTGGCCAGGCAGCAAAGCGTGGACCAGAGAGAACTGAAGAATCACCGCCTGCTGCTGCTGGAAGAGGGCCACTGCCTGCGCGACCAGGCACTTGAAATTTGCGGGAACAATGGCATTGGGGAAGAGCAGGACTTTCGGGCAACGGGTCTGGAAACGCTGCGCCAGATGGTTAAGGCGGGTTCAGGTATCACCTTTATGCCGAACATTGCCGTGCAGGATAATGAGGCAGGTATTTGCTATGTGCCGTTCACAAGCCCTGCGCCGGTTCGAACCATAGGACTGGTATGGCGCAAAACGACGGCGCGGCAGCAGGTGATTGACAAGTTGGTCGAACAGCTGACGGAGTAGGCTTAGCATCGAGCCGCTGCTGTAACTCAGAGCAATGCTGCCGGCAAGTCGACAGTGATGGGGCGCCCTGTATGGCCTGAGGGCGACTACACTGTTAAACATGCTGAGGGTCTGCCAAAATCGATCTGGCGTCATATCAGCGGGGGAAATATGGTCCTGCAGGGTTTTCTGGCGGAACTTAAACGCCGCGGTGTGCCGCGCACGGCTGCGATCTATGCCGCTGGCGCCTGGGGCTTGTTACAGGTTGCCGATATCGTCTTTCCCCTCCTTGGCTGGTCCGACCGCGCTGTCACCAGGGTTCTTGTAGTCGCCACCATCGGCTTTCCCGTTGTTATTGCTCTGTCGTGGTTTTTCGATCTGTCCGGTGGGCTGCATGTTGCCGAACCCCTTGAGCCAGAGCCGGCCAAGCCGCTGTCGACGTTGCGGCTGCTGGAATTTGTCCTGATTTTCGGGTTGGTGCTCACCGTGGGCTTCTTTTACTTCGATCGTTTTTTACCGGGAGAGTCACAGGTAGTAGAGGGTAGTGAACCAGATCAGGGAGCAGTGTCCAATGCGAAACTGACGGATAAATCGGTCGCTGTATTACCGTTCGTCAATATGGGGGGCAGTCTGGAATACGGGTATTTTGGTGATGGCCTTGCCGAGGAGATTTTGAACCTGCTGGCGAAAGTCGAAGAGCTGAAAGTAGCTGCACGCACTTCGTCGTTTCAATTCAGGAATCGTGACATCGACCTGCGGGAAATTGCGCATGCTCTCGACGTGCGGTATGTGCTCGAAGGGAGTATCAGGGCCGGTGCGCAGGAGGTGCGGGTTACAGCACAATTGATCGACGCGAGGTCCGGTTATCATCTATGGTCAGAGACCTACGATCGCAAAATTGAAGATATATTCAGTATACAGGACGATATTGCTCGACGTGTGGTCACTGCGCTTCAGGTCATTTTGACACCCGAACAGGGCTCCAGGCTGACTGCACACCTCACCGACAACATTGTGGCCTACCAGTTATATCTGAGGGCCAGGGATTTGTTGCGCGATGGTAGTACGCCGGAGAGCATTGAAACTGCGGTGAGTCTTTTGGACGCGGCGATTACCGAGGATGCCAATTTTGCGGCTGCCTACGCTGGGCTGTGCGATGCCTATCTGGATTACTTTACGCTGAATCGCGATACGGACCTGTTTGATGCCGCGGAGCGAAATTGCCGGCAAGCGCTGACACTGGACAGCAAGGCCAGCGATGTTTATGTGGCCCTGGGAAATCTCTACATCCGGTCCGGTCAGGGCGAGCGCGCCACCGAACAGTTTGAAGCCGCCCTGAGCATTTCTCCCCAACTGATCGGGGCGGACCTCGGCCTGGCGCAGAGTTTTGAGGTTCGGCAAATGAATGAGCAGGCAAGGCTGGCGTATCAGCGCGTTATCGATCTGTACCCCGGCAACTGGCAGGGCCGTTTTCGCATGGGAAATTTCCTTTTCATGAACGGGCAGCCGGTAGAGGCGATTTCACACTACTCCAGAGCGAAGGAACTGGCGCCCGATAACGCTGCTATTACCAGCGCGCTGGGCGCGGCATGGTTTCAGCTGGGTGATTTTGAACGGGCAGCTGCAGTCTTGCAAAAATCCCTGGCGCTATCCCCTACGGCGATAGGCTACTCGAATACGGGTACCAGCTATTTCTATCTCGGACGTTTTGAGGATGCGGCCGAAATGTACCGCAAGGCCCTCGACTTATCGCCAGAGGATTTTGAGCTTTGGGGAAACCTGGGTGACGCTTATCTCGCCGCAGGCGGCAGAGCCGAAGAGGCCAGTGCCAGCTATCACAGGGCGATCGGATTGACCGGAGAGATGTTGCGGGTCAACCCTGAAGATGCCGAGATTCTGGCGCTCACAGCACACTACCACGCCAGGCTGAACGAATCCGCAAGCGCAACAGCGCTGATAGCGAGAGTTGAGACATTGGCGAGCGACAGCATGTATGTCTACTATAGTTTGGCACTGGCACGCGCGAGTCTTGGGCAGATAGCTGCCAGTGTTAGAGACCTGTCACGGGCAGTGGATCTGGGGTATCCCAGGCAATTACTGGCTGCTGACCCCGGGCTGTCAGCCCTGGTGGAGCTGCCGGAGTTTCAGGCACTGACGGGGCAAGAGACGCCCGCGCGCTGAATACGCGGGGGATATTGGTAATGGAGGGATTCGTATGAAAAATTTCGTGAAATTTGCTTGTCGTGCGGCTGTTGTGGGCCTGGCGACTTCGCTGTCTCTGTCAGCCTGTAGTCAGCACCCAAGCTGGAATGAGAGCGAGGCGCCGGACACTAGAGCTGCGACGGTTGAGATCAAGACCTTTTTTGATGCCAAGGGCTGTCCGTCCAGTGTCAATAAGGCGGCGCCTGAGTTTAAGGCCTCCAGCGGTGACAAGATTGAGTGGCGAGCTTACAGGGGTGTGGGGGATGCCGCTGAATTTGATCCCGCCATCGAATTCGCGATCTATTTTGATCCTTTTGTCGATGGCAAGCCGATCGTGTCGCACAAGGGGATAGCCCGGTCCGCAAAAATCAATGCCCGTACGCCGCAACAGTATCCCGGTGGACCAGACGTGTTCTACAAGTACACGATTATCAGTGAGGGCTGTGAACCGGTCCCGCTGGATCCCAGGATGCGGGTGCTGCACTAAGATCGCTCGAGCCTTCCCGGGAAGGCTCAGCCTTGCGCCGTCCCGCAATTGCCGGCGATGTGAAGAAGCCCACTTTAACTTTATTGCCGGATGAGGCACTATTGCGCCCCTCGCCGGACCGGGAACCATTTGCGTGGGTATTGATCTCCGTAACCGGCATAAAATGCCCTAATCGGCGTTAGCTTTACGTTTTAGAGTCGATCACGCGGCCTTTGGTAGGGGTCGCCACTGAAGAAAGGAAGGACACATGCCTGTTATTACTCTGCCGGACGGCAGTCAGCGCCCGTTCGACAAACCAGTCTCAGTTCACGAAGTTGCCGCCGATATCGGCCCGGGCCTGGCCAAGGCCGCCCTGGCCGGTGTGGTTGACGGCCGCGAAGTGGACACCTCGTATACCATTGAGCAGGACGCGACACTCGCGATTATCACCGAGCGCGATGACGCGGGGCTGGAAGTTATTCGTCATTCAACCGCCCACCTGTTGGCCATGGCCACCCAGGAGTTATTCCCGGGGGTGCAGGTCACTATCGGGCCGGTGATCGAGGACGGCTTTTACTACGATTTCGCCACCGGGCACAGTTTTACGCCAGAAGATCTGGAGAAAATTGAAAAGCGCATGGAAGAACTGGTGGCGGATGACCTGGCGGTAGAGCGCATGGTGGTTAGCCGCGAGAAAGCGATCGAACTGTTTCGCAACATGGGCGAGCACTACAAGGTCCAGATTATTGAGGATTTGCCCTCCGGAGATGAGATCAGCATTTATCGGCAGGGCCCCTGGATGGACCTGTGTCGTGGCCCTCATGTGCCCAGTACGGGCAAACTCAAGGCCTTCAAGCTGACCAAGGTGGCCGGTGCCTACTGGCGCGGGGATTCGAAGAACGAAATGCTGCAGCGCGTATACGGCACTGCATGGGCGAACAAAAAGCAGCTCAAGCAGTATCTGACACGCATCGCGGAGGCGGAAAAGCGCGACCACCGCAAAATCGGCAAGAAGCTGGACCTGTTTCACACCCAGGAAGAGGCGCCGGGAATGGTGTTCTGGCACCCTGCGGGCTGGAGCATTTATCAGACTATCGAGCAATACATGCGCCTTGCGCAGCAGGCGCATGGTTATCAGGAGATACGGACACCCCAGGTAGTGGATATGTCCCTGTGGGAGCGCTCCGGGCACGCCGAAAAATTCGGTGATGACATGTTTATGCTGAAGACCGAAGACCGGGAGTATGCGGTCAAGCCCATGAACTGCCCCTGCCATGTGCAGGTGTTTAATCAGGGCCTTAAATCCTACCGGGACCTGCCCCTGCGGCTGGCGGAATTCGGCTCCTGCCACCGCAATGAGCCCTCCGGCTCCCTGCACGGTATTATGCGGGTGCGCGGTTTTGTGCAGGACGATGCCCATATATTCTGTACGGAAGAACAGATTCAGCCGGAGGTGTCGTCCTTTATAGACTTCCTGCACGCGGTCTACGAGGATTTTGGCTTCACCGAGGTCATATACCGGCTGTCCACCCGCCCGGAACAGCGAGTGGGGTCGGATGATGATTGGGACCGGGCAGAGAAAGCCCTGGCCGACGCCCTGGATGCGCAGGAATTGCCCTGGCAGGAGCTGCCGGGAGAGGGGGCTTTTTATGGTCCCAAGATCGAGTTCTCGCTGAAAGACTGCATCGGTCGGGTCTGGCAGTTGGGCACTATCCAGGTGGATTTCTCCATGCCCGGACGGCTGGGCGCCCAGTATGTGGCGGAGGATGGCAGTCGCCAGGTACCGGTAATGTTGCACCGCGCGATCCTGGGATCTTTTGAGCGATTCATCGGAATTCTGATCGAACATTTCGAAGGGGTTTTCCCCACGTGGTTGGCGCCAACACAGGCCGTTGTGCTCAATATCACGGACAAACAGGGCAAATATGCCACAAATGTGGAAGATTCCTTAAAAAACAAGGGCTTTCGGGTCATCTCGGACTTGAGAAATGAAAAGATCGGCTTTAAAATCCGCGAGCACACGATTCAGCGCATCCCGTATCTGTTAGTGGTGGGTGATAAAGAGTCTGAATCCGGTACTGTGGCCGTGCGTACCCGTCACGGTGAGGATCTGGGATCGATGGATCTCGATGCGCTTGGCGCGCTCCTTACCGAAGATGTGGCGCGCCGCGGCCGTATTTCATTGGAGAACTAGTATTAAGAAAGAAATGGGCAAGGGCGCCAGCAAAAAGGCGATCATTAACGACCAAATTACAGCTGACCCGGTTCGTCTTGTTGGAGCCGAGGGTGAACAGGTAGGCGTAGTACCTCTGAGTGAAGCGATCGCAGCGGCTGAAGCTGCAACCATGGACCTGGTTTTGATCGCAGATTCTGATCCACCTGTTTGCAAGGTGATGGACTACGGTAAGCACGTCTTTGAGGCGAAGAAACAGAAGTCTGCCCAGAAGAAGAAGCAAAAGCGTACACAAGTTAAAGAAATGAAGTTTCGTCCAGGGACGGAGGATGGGGACTACCAGGTAAAACTACGCAACCTGGCACGTTTCCTTGAAAACGGCGATAAGGCCAAAGTAACGCTGCGGTTTCGCGGTCGTGAAATGGCTCACCAGGAAATTGGCATGGAGCTACTCAAGCGAGTAGAAGCTGATCTGGCCGAGTTGGGTTCAGTCGAGCAATTCCCGAAAATGGAAGGCCGGCAACTGACTATGGTTATCGCACCCAAGAAGAAGAACTAGTGGCCTGTGAATGCCCTTGATTCTTCATATTATTAGCAATCGAATGCGGAGTATTTGATTATGGCAAAAGCAAAAATTCACAGTGGGGCTGCCAAGCGGTTTAAGAAAACTGCCGGCGGATACAAGCGTAAAAGCGCTCACAAGAGTCACATCCTGACCAAGATGACAACCAAGCGAAAGCGTCAGTTGCGTGGAACTTCAATGATCCACAAAAACGACAAGGTGCTTATTGACCGCATGATGCGGGCGAGCTAACGGTTACCCATTAAGAGATAGGAGAAGACTATGCCCCGCGTAAAACGTGGAGTGGTGGCACATCGCCGTCACAAGAAGATTTTGAAACAGGCCAAGGGTTACTATGGCGCCCGCAGCCGTATTTTTCGTGTTGCCAAGCAAGCCGTTACCAAGGCTGGCCAGTATGCATACCGTGACCGCCGTCAGCGCAAGCGTCAGTTTCGCGCCCTGTGGATCACGCGTATCAATGCCCAGTCTCGTGCCAATGGCCTGAGCTACAGCCGCTTGATCAATGGCTTGAAGAAAGCCGACATCTCTCTTGATCGGCGCGTCTTGGCCGATCTGGCAGTGCATGACAAGCCGGCTTTTGGCGCGGTTGTGGAGCAAGCGAAGGCAGCACTGGCCTAAGCCCACCCACCTCCCAGGAGGTTCGCTGGCTACATGTAAGACATCAAGGGAAAGGGCAGTGCTCTTTCCCTTTTTTTATTTTGGCGGGTTCGGTTGGCCATATATGCCTCAGTCCCGTCGCCCAGATTATGCGGAAGGTATTTCCTGGACACGCTACAAGCACATCCATGTGCGCTCGTGTTCCCGAACCCGGACCGGGCCATCCATGGCCTCTCGCGGTCCAGGAAATACCTCCAGTATCCTCTGTGCTACCCACCGGCTTTCACCCGGCTATGAAAAAGCAAACCACTTTTTCGAGGCACTGAGGTAGCCGCGGGTAGCAGGAGTAGTGTTGCGAGACCGTTGAGGCCATGGATGGCCGATACGAGCCTACATGGACGTATTTACGGCGAGTCTCGCAACACTACTCCTGCTAGCTGTGGCGGCGCTTCATGTACACAACCGAAGTATTGTTGAACAAAAATCGAGACCAAACGAAATGGAAAACCTCGAACAACTCGCCAATGAAGCTAAAGCCGCAATTGCGGCAGCTGATGACGGTGCTGCGCTGGAACAGCTGCGGGTCGAATACCTGGGTAAGAAAGGGCAGTTTACAGCGCTGCTGAAAGGCCTGGGGAAGCTGTCTGCCGAAGAGCGTCCCGCCGCTGGCGCCAAGATCAATGTGGTCAAGCAGGCACTGCAGGAACTGATAGGCTCGCGCAAAAAGGCGCTGGAAACAGCTGCGGTGGAAGCGAAGCTGGCGCGGGAGACAATCGACGTCACACTGCCGGGCCGCGGCCAGAGTACCGGGGGCATTCACCCGGTAACGCGGACCATGGAGCGTATGGAGGACTTTTTTACCGCCATAGGCTTTGAAGTAGTAGAGGGGCCGGAGATAGAGGACGACTACCACAACTTTGGCGCGCTCAATATTCCCGAGCACCACCCGGCTCGTGCCATGCACGATACATTCTATGTAGACGAGCACACAGTACTGCGCACACACACCTCGCCGGTGCAGGTGCGCGTAATGGAGAGCCAGGCGCCGCCGCTGCGGATTATTTGTCCGGGGCGGGTGTACCGCTGTGACTCCGACCTTACCCATACCCCCATGTTCCACCAGGTGGAGGGGTTGCTGGTAGATGAACATTCCAGTTTTGCCGACTTGAAAGGGTTGATAGAAGACTTTCTGCGGGTGTTCTTCGAGCGGGATGAGCTGGCGGTGCGGTTTCGGCCTTCCTACTTTCCCTTTACCGAGCCCTCGGCAGAGGTGGATATCCAGTGCGTGAACTGTGGTGGTGACGGTTGTCGCGTCTGCAGTAATACCGGCTGGATCGAGATTCTCGGCTGCGGCATGGTGCACCCCAGCGTATTCGAATCATCGGGTATAGACCCGGAAAAATATACCGGTTTTGCCTTCGGTATGGGGGTAGAACGCCTTGCCATGTTGCGTTACGGCGTCAACGATCTGCGCCTGTTCTTTGATAATGACCTGCGTTTTCTTGAGCAGTTCTAGCGGACTTCCGGAGTATATAAAGTGAAAATTAGCGAACAATGGTTGCGCGAGTGGGTTGATCCCGTGTTGACGAGCGAGGAGTTGGCTCACCAGATCACTATGGCCGGTCTGGAAGTGGAGGCTATCGAGCCCGTTGCGGGTTCATTTAGTGGCGTTGTGGTGGCGAGAATTGTCAGCGCAGATCCGCATCCGGACGCAGACAAGCTGCGGGTTTGTCAGGTGGAAACCGGCAATGAAACTGTGCAGATCGTCTGTGGCGCACCGAATGCGCGGGCTGGACTGATGGCACCGTTGGCCCGGTTGGGGGCCGTGCTTCCTGGTGATTTCAAGATAAAGGCCGCCAAACTCCGCGGCGTGGAATCCCAGGGAATGCTGTGTGCCGGGCAGGAGCTTGGTCTGTCCGAGAACAGTGATGGTCTGATGGAACTGGCAGCCGATGCCCCATTGGGCGCTGACCTGCGAGACTACCTTGCTCTTGACGACAAAGTTATTGAGATAGGCCTTACACCCAACCGCGCCGACTGTCTGAGTATGGCAGGTATCGCGCGGGAGGTCGGCCTGTTGAACAGTCTGCCGGTGACAGCACCGCCTTTGGCCAATGCAGCGGCGACAATAGATGCCGTATTCCCCGTCGATTTGCAGGCGGCTGAACGCTGTCCGCGCTATCTGTGCCGTGTCATCAAAGGTGTGGATGTGTCTCGCCCAAGCCCATTGTGGCTGCAGGAAAAACTGCGTCGCTGCGGCATTCGCAGTATCGATGCAGTTGTGGATGTGACTAACTATGTCCTGCTCGAATTGGGTCAGCCCATGCACGCCTTCGACTGCGACCGCTTGCAAGGCGGCATTGTGGTGCGTGAAGCAGGCACCGGCGAATCGCTGGAACTGCTGGACGGTCAGACGGTGGAACTCAAGTCGCACACGCTGGTGATTGCCGACCACTCGGCGCCGGTGGCTATGGCCGGCATTATGGGCGGGGAAGCCTCGGCAGTGAACGCCAGCACTACCAATATACTGCTGGAAGCCGCATTTTTTACGCCGGACCTGCTGGCGGGTATCGCCCGGTCCTACGGTTTGCACACGGAGTCGTCGCACCGTTTTGAGCGCGGCGTAGATTTCGAGCTGCAACGACGGGCCATGGAACGTGCCAGCCAATTGTTGCTGGACATTGTTGGCGGTGAGGCGGGTCCCATTGAAGAGGCGGTCTCCGCAGAGCATCTGCCAGAGCGGCCGCCGGTAACGTTGAGGGCAGGGCGCATCGATAAAATGCTGGGGATGGAACTCCCGGCCGCCGAGGTGGAGCGCATTCTGTCGGGCCTGGGTTTGGGGGTAAGCACCTCAGCAGAGGGCTGGACCTGCAGTATCCCCAGTTGGCGCTTTGATATGCAGATTGAGGCAGATCTGCTGGAAGAACTCGCTCGTGTGTATGGCTACAACCGGCTTCCCGCGACGCATATTCATGCGAATCTGGTGATGCCGGCCAGGCCCGAAACCCGTCTTTCTGTGCGTCAGTTGCGCCGCCATCTCAGTGCCCGTGGTTACCAGGAAGCTATCACCTACAGTTTTGTCGACCCGAAACTTCAGCATTTGTTCGAGCCGGAAGTAACACCGGTAGCGCTGGCTAACCCTATCTCCGCCGATATGGCGGTGATGCGCACCAGTCTGTTGCCCGGGCTTGTGGGTGCCGTGATACGTAATATCAATAGGCAACAACCGCGCACACGGCTGTTTGAAACCGGCCTGCGCTTTGTGCCGGGGGAGAATGGCCTGCGCCAGGTGCCAACTCTGGCGATGGTGGCCACAGGGCAGCGCTTTGGTGAGTCCTGGGCCGTTGACAGCCAGGGGCTGGACTTCTTCGATATGAAAGGTGACGTGGAGAGTATATTCGCGCTGGGCCGCGACCCGGGTTCACTGCAATTTGAGGCCGCAACGGTGGCAGCGCTGCATCCGGGCCAGACTGCGGGCATAAGCAGAAAGGGAGAGTCTGTTGGCTACCTGGGTGCGATGCACCCCACAGTGCAGGCGGAGTTGGACCTTGCGGCGCCACTGTATGTCTGTGAGGTCGACCTGGAAGCGGTATTGGCGGGGCTTGTTCCCAGTTTCACCGAGCTTTCCAGGTTTCCCGAAGTTCGTCGGGATTTGGCGGTGATTGTCGACAAGTCAGTGCCATCAGCGGATCTTATGCAAAATGTCCGAGCTGTGGCGGGCAGTTACCTGACGGACTTAAGGCTTTTTGATGTCTATGAAGGCAAAGGTATTGATCCTAAAAGGAAAAGCCTGGCGTTGGGTTTGACATTCCGCGACCATTCGCGCACTCTTAGCGATGAAGATGTCAATCTGGCAGTGAATCAAGTTGTTGATTCGCTACAAAAAAACTTTAAAGCCGAGCTTCGGAACTAGGTAATGGGAAGATGGGCGCTCTGACAAAATCTGAAATGGCTGAACGCCTGTTTGAAGAGCTTGGTCTCAACAAACGGGAGGCCAAGGAAATTGTGGAGCTGTTTTTCGAGGAAATCCGCGGATGCCTTGAAAACAATGAGCAGGTGAAACTGTCTGGATTTGGCAATTTTGACCTGCGCGACAAAAGCCAGCGCCCTGGCCGCAATCCCAAAACAGGAGAGGAGATCCCCATATCCGCCCGCAGGGTGGTCACCTTTCGCCCAGGCCAGAAGCTCAAAGCCCGAGTAGAAGAATATGCTGGAACCGAGCCACAATAATGAATTGCCCGTTATACCCGGTAAGCGCTATTTCACCATAGGTGAAGTCAGCGAACTGTGCGCCGTAAAGCCCCACGTATTGCGGTACTGGGAGCAGGAATTTCCACAACTCAAACCCGTTAAGCGCCGCGGCAACCGCCGCTACTACCAGCGCGCAGACGTGTTGACCATTCGCCAGATTCGCAGCCTGTTATACGACCAGGGTTATACCATCGGCGGCGCCCGCCAGCGCATGACTGATGAGGGCGGTGAAGGCGGTCTTTCCAAAGAGATAAAGGCCGTTATCAAGGAAACGATCCAGGAACTTGAAGAACTGTTGAAGGCCCTGCAGCCGGCGAATTAGCCTTTGTATCATTGGCGGTATTGAGTATAATGCCGCCCTCGCCGAGCCGGCGAAATCTTTTCGGGGCGTAGCGCAGCCTGGTAGCGCACTTGACTGGGGGTCAAGTGGTCGCAGGTTCAAATCCTGCCGTCCCGACCAATTTCTAATAAAAATCCAGGGCTGATATTGTCAGCCTATGCAATATCAATACCGGGTTAACTGTATGTACAGTGATCAATCCCCAGTGTCGATTGTCCCGGGAAGCCGGGGGTTTGTGTTTGCAACCACCGGCAAACAATATACCCGACTTGCCAGGCGCGCCGCGCGGACGATGCGCCAGATCATGCCCCACTGCATTATCGATTTATTCACTGACCAGCCCATCCGCGATACCGTGTTCGACCAGATTCATGCACTTGATGACGACTGGTTTCGCCCCAAAATGCGCGCTATCCGCGAAACTCGATTCGAGCGTACGGTTGTTATGGATGCCGATATGATCGTGGTCGCTGATATTTCCGACCTCTTCCAGGTGTTGGATGAATATGACATCGCCGGTGTCGAGGCGAAAAGCCGCGTGGTAAATATGATCGGCGTCGACTCGGTAGTGCCACGCTGTGTACCTCCCATCAATACCGGGCTTCTGGTGGTGCGCGCCTCGGCACGGCTGCGCACATTTGCGCAAGTCTGGGAAGATGATGTGCGCGCAAGCAAATCGAAAATAGATCAACCCAGCTTCCGCCGATTGCTATACCAGAGCGACCTGCGGTATTGCCCCATCGGCAGCGAATACAACACCTTGTGGCTGGAAGTGCTGCAGATATGGCCTGAAGCTCACGGTGCGCCCAGGATTTTGCATGTGCGCGGTCTCCACAAACGCCCTGCCGGAGACCCCAAAAAGCCATTTTCTTTGCAAGAGTCTATAGGCGATGCCCGGGCGCGACGTGTCGAGGAACTGTTGAGTAGTGATTGGTCCTTGCGGGCCGGGGCAGCCCCCTGAGGTAGGATGCCACCGGCGTAGTGTCTTTATTCACTTAGTCGCGTCAACAGGGCCTGGGCTTCTGAGGCCTCGGGAAAATCGCTTTCTGTTGCCAGCAGTTGCTGCAGTGTCGCCCGCGCTCCGGCGGTATCATTGAGAGCGGCAGCGATCATGGCGCTGTGATACAGCATAGAGGGATGATTCGGGCTGGCCTTCAGCGCACGCCCTATACTGCGCCTCGCTTTTGCAAAGTCTCCGTTGAGATACTCTACCACGGCGAGTGTATCCAGTACCTCGGGGGAGTCCGGCGCGAGATCGGCTGCAGAGCGGGCATAGATCAGCGCCTGTTTGGGTTTTGTTTTCCTGAGAATCCACGCCTGGTTGTTCAGGGCAATCGCGTTGTCCGGCTTGTCTTCAAGTACTTGTGCGTATTGTTCCCCGGCGGCATCGAAATTGCCGGCTACCTGCAGGGCATTGGCGTATGCCATGCGTACCGGGATGTCCTGCGGGTGCTGATCCAGCCAGCCGTCGAAGCGCTTCATCGCACCCGCGTGGTCACCCGCGCTCTCCTGATAGGTAGCTAACGCCACCAGCGTTCCCGGGGAGGGGGCGAGCTCAAACGCTTTCTCCACGAACGCCAGAGCGACCGCTGTGTCGCCGCGTTCCTGTGCGGCAGCAGCCTGTAGAATCAGCACGTCGGGATTGTCAGGAGCCAGTTCAACTAGCTTGTCCATGTGCTTTTCAAAATCCGGTATCGAGCCTGTCGCCAGGGCGATTCTTGCGAGCGCTATGCGAGATGGCACGTAGGTGTCATCCAGGGCGATCGCTTGCTCCAGTTCCGCGCGGGCCTTTGTGTTATCGCCGTTGCCGGCGGCAGCCATGGCCATCATATGGCGTATTTCTGCGTTGTCTGGTGTGGCCTCCAGCAATTGCTCCAGGGTGAACTGCGCCGCGCTTGAATCCTTGCTCGAAAGTTGTGCCACTGCCATCAACCTGAGTACCTCAGGCGACTGTTGTTGTTGCTCGTCGAGGTTGGTGAATAGTGGAGCAACCTGTTCCGGCTTGCCCTTACCAAGGTAAAAGCGGGCCAGCAGTACACGGGGCTGCAGGGCAGACGGGGCGACCTCTGCAGCGCGTTCCAGATGAGCGAGCATAGCGGTTTCATCGCTTTCGCGCATATCCAGCATCGCCAGTTGGACAAGCGTGAACATGGAGTCCTGGTGGTCCTTCAATGCCGTTTCGTAATACGCTCTGGCGGCCGCCAGGTCGTTATCGTTCACCGCCATCTGAGCAAGGCTGTGGTTGGCGGCTATATCGGCGCTGTCCAGCGCGAGGGCGCGTTGGAATTCTGCCCTCGCGTCCTCGGGCTGTCCCGCGTCGAGATAAACCCTGCCCAGTAGGTTATAGGGTCTAACGCTGGTCGGATTGCGGCGCTGGTAGGCTTGCGCCGCCTCCACAGCGGCGGGAAAGTCTTTTTGGCGCAGAAAGTTGAGTACCAAAAGAATGTCAGCTTGTTGGAATTCCGGGTTCAACTCCAACGCAGTTTCCATGCGCTGCGTGGCGGCATCCCCTTCACCACTGATAAGCAGGCCGGCACCCAGTCTAAGCTGCGCCACAGGCGAGTCCGGTTGCAGGGCGGCAACCCTGGAGAGAAGGTCAATCCCCTCGTTGGTCTTGCCCTCCCGTAACAGGGCGTTGGCGGTCAGGTTAAGTGCTTCCACGTCGTCCGGGTTATCGTCCAGCACAGGCCGTAATAACGCTTGTACAGCAGCGTTTTTGCCCTGTTGCAGGCGCATGGCTGCCAGCAGTTTGCGCCCCTGGATATTGTTGGGCAGCATATTATGAAAACGGCTCGCCAGTCCCGCAGCCTGGTCGACGCGTCCCTGCACCAATTGTGCGCTTGCCAGGAAGTACAAACCGAGCGGAAATTGCTGGAACGCAGGCTCGGACACTGAGAGCGCGGTGATCGCGTCTTCGTATTTGCCGGCCTGGTAGTGCAATAGCCCCTGCAGGTAATTTGGCGCCGGGTGTTGAGGAGCTTTTGCCAATAGGGTTGTGGTATCGGCCTGCGCTTTTTCAAAATTGCCAAGTTGGAGGTTGAGAGTCGCTCGTTTAAACAGATCTTTGAAGTTATTCGTTTCAAGCGTTATGGCCTGGTTGTAGGCCTCAAGCGCTGCGGTGAAGTCCTGCCTGCTGGTCAGTATGTCACCGCGTAAACTCCAGGCCCGGCCCTCTTCTGGCGCCAGGGCTATCGTTTGTTCCAGGGTCGCCTCGGCACCGTCCAGGTCATTCTGATTTGCCTGGATGCGCGCCTTGGCCAGGAGTGCTTCGACAGAATCAGGTGCTTTAGAAAGGGCTCTCTCGATCAAGTCCTCGGCGTCCCAGCTGTCCCCCAGGGCCATGGCGGCCTGCGCCTTGAGGGCGAGCAGCGTCGCCTCGTTCTCCGGCGCCAGTCCGCGACTGCTGATATCCCGTACTTGCGCATATTCGCCCTGCGCCAGCAGCGTTTTAGCCAGTGCTAGACTCAAATTTTCACTCGACCAACCCAGTTCCTGAGCTCTCTGCAATTCTTTCTGTGCTGATGCCATGTCCCCGGATTCGAGGTAGGTGATACCCAACAAATAGCGCGCCTCGGCGGATTGGCCGTCGAGCTTTAAGGCATTTTTGAGCTCAATAATGGCAGACTTGAAATTGGAGTTTGCTATGTATTCGTTAGCTTTGGCGACATGTTCCTCTGCTGTTTTGCCCGCGCCACAGGCGATTAGAGTCAAAACTAGCGCGGTCAAAGCGATCGCCTTTGCAATGCCGGTCAATCTCAAAAAATTTTCCATAGTCAGTAGCATATCCGGTAGTGAAGTGATGGCGGAATCAAAGCGGGTTCCCGCTTGGATCGAGCCTTTGCGTACACTAGCAGAGGGGCCTGACTGAGGGCTAGTGTAAAGAGCGACAACTGATCTAGCTGTGAATTGCCTCTCATTAGCAGGCGTCATATTCTGTCCCTGTGACATTTTGCGGCGCGATAGCGCGTGTTGAAGGAGAAAGGCATGATCAGACTACTGGCTTTGGTATTGTTGACAGCGCTGGGCGGTTGCCGTGATGAGGATCGGGTGACTCCCTATCTCGGCCCATATTACGGTGGCTTTGATACCGCAATGACAATTGACCCCGGCGATGATCTCAATCCAAATGAATGCCCGCCCGGCGAGGATCGCGCTGTCTGTCGCCGCAGCCACGGCAACCCGCTCAGCCACTTGTTGATGAAGCTGGGCAAAAATACCGCGGGTGAACTGACCATCACGTTTTATCGCAGCGAGGAAGACTATAAATCAGGCAGGGCAATGTATCTCAGTGAAGGCTGTCGTACGGCGCTGGGGCCAGCGGAGGGTCTTAAACTGCACACTGTTGATGATGCGCTGGATGAAACCCAGTTGCTGGCCACGGCGAATTTCCCGCTGCAGTTTGGCAACAACATGCTCGCCTGTACCAACAGTGCCCGGCTGGGTGGGGGCAAGGCGCCGGCTGTGATGTTGAGCCTGCAGGTCAACCCGGTAAGCGGTGCCAGTGCCGTCAGTATCCGCTTGGAAAAGTCGCGCCGGGATGGTGACTACCTTTACGTCAAAAAGGATGGAGAGAGGGTACCTGTCGAACTCGATTTGCGCTACGTAGGAACGGATGGCGGCGAAGCCCGGCGTCTTTGTAGCGCTGACGGTGAAACGACAATCGAGAGCAAGGACGGTGTGGAAGCACTGTGTGTGATGACAGGCCGCAAGAAGTGGCGCGTTGTTCTGCCGCTGTCACCCTATGGCCCCGGGGTGACAGCCGTGTGGGGTTCTACCCTAACACCCACCTGGTATCGCAGCAGCGACGAACCCGACATTGTTAGCTATCATCAGGCGCTGTTTGTGCCAGTTCAGTTTGATCAGGAAGAGGTGGTGCCAGCTACGCAATAGACTCACGCTTTTGTTGCGCCTGCCAGAGCTCGGCGTACTGCCCACCTTTGGCCAGCAATTCCTCGTGGGTGCCGCTCTCCACAATTTCCCCCATATGTAGCACCACGATTCTGTCTGCATCGACAATAGTGGAGAGCCTGTGGGCAATAACGAGGCTGGTGTGGTCGTGGGCGATCTCCCCAAGGGCGGCCAGGATGCCCCGCTCAGTCTTGCTGTCGAGCGACGACGTTGCCTCATCAAACACCAGTATGGGGGGCCGCTTGAGAATGGTGCGGGCGATAGAAACCCGCTGCTTCTCACCACCGGACAGCTTCAGGCCGCGCTCTCCCACCATGGTGTCCCTGCCCGTGGGCAGTGCGCGGATAAAGTCGTCCAGGTGAGCCAGTGTTATGGCCTCCTCAACCTCTTCATCCGAGGCCAGTGGGTTACCGTAGCGCACATTCTCGAAAATGCTATCGTTAAACAGCACCGTATCCTGGGGCACAATGCCGATTGCCCTGCGCAGGGAAGCCTGGCTGACTTGCCCAATGTCCTGCCCGTCGATAAGAATACGGCCGCTGCGCGGGTCGTAAAAGCGAAACAGCAGCTTTACCAGAGTGGATTTCCCCGCGCCACTGGCACCCACAACGGCCACCTTTTCCCGTGGCTTGATGGTAAAACTCACATCCTTGAGAATTGTTCGATCCGGCGAGTAGCCGAATACCACATTTTCAAAAACAATATGCCCGCCCTGCATTTGGAGCTCTTTGGCCCCCGCAGCATTGACCACCTTTGGGGTGAGGGCCAGTAACTCAAACATCTTTTCAATATTTGCCATGGAGCCCTTGATCTCCCGGAACACAAACCCGAGGAATCCCAGCGGCAGGAATAGTTGTATCATAAACTGGTTGATCAGGATGAAGTCGCCCAGGGTAATATCGCCTGCGCGCACCTGCCAGGCTGCGAGGCCGATCATACTGGTTTGTGCCAGTGCGATGATCAGCGCCTGGCCACCGTTCAGGCCGAACAGTGAGAGCCGGTTCCGGCGGCGTGCCATCTCCCATTTTTCCAGCTCGGTATCGTAGCGGGCCGCCTCAAAATCCTCGTTGCCGAAGTACTTGACGGTTTCGAAGTTCAGCAAGCTGTCCAGCGCCCGGGTATTACTGGCGGAATCTGCCGCGTTCATCTCCCGCACAAACTGTGTGCGCCACTCGGTCGCTCGCAGCGAAAAGAGCCCGTAGGCCAGGACGGAGACCAGGGTAATGAGCGCGTAATTCACGCTGTAGTTATAGAGAAGAATGCCCACAACCATGGCGATTTCCAGCAGGGTAGGGGCGATGTTGAAGACAAAGAAGCGCATCAGGAAGCTGATGCCTGTGGTCCCGCGCTCTATATCACGGGCCAACGCGCCAGTGCGGCGATTGAGGTGGAAATCCAGGTCCAGTGCGTGGACATGACGAAACACCTGCAGGCCTATGCGCCGCATGGCGCGCTCGGTTACGCGGCCGAATACCGTGTCTCGCAGCTCGGCGAAAAGGACATTGGAGAAGCGGGCGGCACCGTAGGCCAGCACCAGGCCCAGTAACAGGCCGCTCGCCAGGGTTTGTACTGACTGGCCATCGAGTGAGTCCACCAGGTGTTTCAGCAGGAAGGGGATAATCAAAATCGCCCCTTTGGCCAGTAGCAAAAAGCCCAGCGCCAGCCCCACGCGGTAACGTGATTCCAACAAGTATGGCACTAAGTGCTTGATTATCTTCCAGTTTACCCGGCTGTCGGGCTCCGGGTTGAAATTTCCGTGCTGCATCAGCGGAGTCTACGTGGAAATGGCAGCGATAGCAGCGAATTTAGCGCATCGCCAACTGGCGTCAGTGCTGGTGATAGCTGGTCCATTGGGTGGCTGAAAAAATTAAAAAAATACTTCGTAGTTTTAAGGAATAAAAGGTCCAGCTGAAACGTTACCGGAATGAAAGTGGAGTGAAACCGCTTGAGGAGGTAGTGAAGGGCCTTGGGTGCATAGAGTCTCTCGCATACGGAAGAGACCAGGCGGCCCGCGCTACCCACCTCATTTTTTTTGATCGGAACGGGGCGAAACCTGCTGTGCAGGTTAATCTGCATTTTTTTCAGCCCCCGCCCGAACACGCCTCACAGAGCAGGGACCGCTAGCCCTCTGCACTGAACCCCAGGGCCTACCGTCAACATGAGGCGATAGGCCCTGTTTCTCCTTTCCCCCAATACGCCAAAAAATGCGCACAGGATCCCCGTTCAAAAACAGTTTGTGCGACGGTTTATTGCCAGCTTCTGGCGATTAACTCAGCTTCCTGACGCGCGTCCAACGGGATGTCTGCTGCATTTTCATCGATAAAGGCGGCAATTGCATCGGAATCACCAGCACCGGCGGGGCGGTACTCAGTTGTGATGGCCATAATTTTGGTGCTGGCGAGAACTGCAGTGGCCCATGTGCCGTCGTTCCGGCAAGCCACGCCGTGCCAGTCTGCATTGCCGTCGGTCAGCAGGTACTCGCGGCACCAGGCTCCAGACGTGCCCTGAAAACTGAGTATGGGCCGGACACGGCGGCCGTCCGACAATGTTTCCCAACCACTGCTGCGGGAGGGGCTGTTATCCAGTGCAACGGAGAGTGCGGAGTTCATGTCGGGTTGCTGGTTTTGCTGGGCGAGTTGGGTTGCCGCCACGGCGACGACCAGAGAGGCTGCCAGGGCTAAGCCCCAGATGGCCACTCGGCGCTGGGGAAGTGGGACGGTCCGCGCCGGAGAATCCTGTAGCAGTGCAGAGATATTCGCGGGCACAGGACCCACTGCGGCGTCACTGTAAATGTTCTGTAAACGGCCCTGTAAAGTTTGCAGCTCTGTCAGGCAGGCCTGCAAGCCGAGCTCTGCAGTCAAGCGCTGCTCAAGCTGGCTTGTCTCTACTGGCGACAGTTCCCCATCGAGGTACTGTGAAAGGAGTTCGTAATCCTGTTCTGTCACGTGCATAGTCATCTCAGTCTTTGTTTCGCAGGCCGAGCTGCTCTACCAGGTTGCGCCTGGCTCGGGCGATACGGCTCATTATCGTTCCAATCGGCACATCCAGTATCTCTGCGGCCTCGGCATAGGTTCTGCCGTCTATGGCCACAAGGGTCAGTGCCAGGCGCTGCTCAACGGCCAATTCAGCCAATGCAGCACTTACTATTCCCAGTTCTCGTTGCTCAGCCGCAGATTGCTCCGCAGAAGGTGAGTTATCGTCCTCGTCAATTACTAGCTGAGGATATTTCTGTCTTACATCGCGGGACCGTATTTCGTCGATCCAGGCGTTTTTGCATACGCGATAGGCCCACTTCGCTACGTGGGCGTCCTCGGGCATACCTTTCTCCAGCACGCGCTCTATTGTGGCTTGTAACAAATCGTCACCGTCGGCCACTGTGCCCGTGAGCGAGATGGAAAACTTGCGCAGTCCTCCCAGCTCAGCCAGCAGTGCTTCGCGCTGTAAATCGCTGAGCATCGACATTCTTTTCCTGCTATTGTGTGTGACGTTTCAGGGGTGGATTCTATTCCATCCGGGGGAATTTTTCTTGAAGCTGGCCGTTAACCTATCAAGGTCTGGCGCATTACGCCAACTGGGTCCAATTGCTATGATTACATCTAACATTCTGAAAAGTAAAAAAATTACTGCATTCGGGCTGGTGGGCGTGTGCGACCTGCCCGCTATATTGGGCGGCGCGCTGTTGAGCTTGTCACTTGTTCTGCTCGTGCCTGCCGCTCACGCCCAGCCGGCTCTCAGTGGTGCTCTAGACAACGTCGCCGAACGGGCCATTGAAGACAGCGTTCAGGATCGGGTGGACGACGGGCTGCAGGAGGCGATAGCGGAGGAGGTGGAGCAGGGTGTCACTGACGATCTCGACGTCACTCTCGAAGGCGAAATAGAAGACGAGATTGAACAGGATGTTGAAGACGCTATCGAAGGCATCGTAGAGGAGTCTGTACAGGACTCTGTAGAGGACAACATTGTCGACAGCGTTTCTGAGGATGTAGAGCAATCTCTGGAGGACGCGGTCGAAGAGGAGCTGGCAGTCAGTGCTGAAGAATCGGTGGAAGCCAGTGTTGAAGAGTCGGTAGAGGCCGGTGTTGAAGAGTCGGTGGAGGCCAGTACTGAAGAGTTGGTGGAAGCCAGTGTTGAAGAGTCGGTAGAGGCCAGTACTGAAGAATTGGTGGAGGCCAGTGTTGAAGAGTCGGTGGAGGCCAGTGCTGAAGAGTTGGTGGAGGCCAGTGTTGAAGAGTCGGTCGAGGCCAGTGCTGAAGAGTTGGTGGAGGTGAGTATTGAAGAGTCGGTCGAGGCCAGTGCTGAATCCGAAGTGGAAAGTGCAGTAGAAATTCAGGTGAGCGCTGCCATCGAAGATCGTATCGAAGAGGGGATCGATGACATCCTCGAAAGAATCGAGATGGATGAGGACCGAATTCACAAGGACCATTGGTTGGTTATGGCGGCTCCGGAGGTGTTTGAGGAGCTGGCTGACGAGGGCTATTTGTTTGAGACCGTGACAGAACTTCCCGGGCTCGGCCTGCGCCTTGCTGAAGTGGCTGCCCCCTCCAGCTTTGATATCACCAGTGTACGCCAGGGCGTAATAGACATTGTCGGCAGCGATCGCGCCGAGGTGGATCTCAATCACATCTATACTGCTGGCGAAGAGTTGGCGGAACAGTCCGGTGACGGCATGATGCCGCGCAATGCCATCGAATTCCCGCCGGATACCGAACTGATGTCGCTGCGTATCGGTATGATCGACAGCCAGGTGGATGTCTCGCACCCCGCTCTGCAACATGCCCGTATCGAGAGCCGTGCATTTACCTCATCCGGGGCGAAGATACCGGAATTTCACGGCACGGCAATCGCCTCAATTATCGCGGGCAACAGCGCGGATTATGTTGGCATTGCGCCGAACGCGGAGGTATATGCAGCTGGTGTATTTGAGCAGGACTCTGAGCGCGGCGACATTGCGAGTACAGTCAGCCTCGTGCGCGCTCTGGACTGGTTGATCTCCTCTGGTGTGGATGTCATTAACATCAGCCTGGCAGGCCCCCCCAACCGCCTGCTTGAATCGGCCCTGGAGAAAGCGTCGCAGAGCAATGTGATCATTCTGGCAGCGGCGGGTAATGGCGGGCCGGTAGCAGAGCCCATGTACCCCGCAGCCTATGCATCCGTGGTGGCCGTCACCGCCGTGGATTCCAAGGGGCAGATCTTCCGTCTGGCCAACCGGGGGGATTACCTGGATATTGCAGCACCGGGTGTCGCGCTGCGCCATGCAAAATCCGGCGGCGGTTATGCTTCCTCCTCAGGCACCTCTTTTGCGGTACCCTTTGCCGCAACTGCTGTCGCGCGACTGCGACTGCTGCAGCCCGGTGAGAATGCCCTGGAGTTACTCTGCCGTACGGCCGAAGACCTGGGTCCTCCCGGAAGAGACAGTATTTACGGCTTTGGTCTACTGCGCCCGGCGAGTTCCTGACTGCGGGAGCGAGCCTGGCTCAGCGATGAGGCTTCCCGCTTACTGCGCGCCCGGTTACCAGCTGTAGATGAATCGCGTGCCTACCAGCGTCTGATCATAGACGGCGGGATCGTAGTTGGATTCATAGTCGGCATAGCCGGCGAAAAACTGGATAACCCCAGGCCCGAATACTGGAATTTCGAAATCCATACGCAAGCGGTTGCGCTTGTCGTGGCGTTTTTCGCCTATGCTGGGCGTGTCCGATGTGTACTTTCTGTTCTCGTATCGCAAGGCCAGCTCCAGCTTTGCCAGCCGTGAAAATAGCTCGAAACGCTGGATAAACCTCAGCTTCACGCTGTTGGAATGGTAGTCGTACTGATCGGCTTTAGCATCTTCGTGCCGATAACGATAACCGAAATTGAAATATTGCCGCAGCCCACGCAGGAAGTAGTAAGCGTCAAGTTCACCGGCATTGGTATTCGCGTTACGCCCCTTACGATTGTGGATTGTTTTGTCTGAATAAACATAGGCACCCCTGCCAAACCACTTTTGCGAGAGGAACCCGGATACAGAGGGCGATATGCGGGTCAGATCGAGGAATTGTGAGCCGTCCAACCTGGAACTGATGTAGTACACCGAAAGTGCCGGGTCTGCGTTGCCAAGATCCACGCCGATGTCCGCGCCGAATATATTTGTCTGGCGATCTACCTGGGAAAATTTTTCGTAAATAGTCTGACTAAAATCGTAGGTGAGAGCAGCTTTAACTGTTTTCGATAACTGTTTCTTCACCGCCAGTCCCGCGTCCAGCGTCATCGCGTAGTCGCCCTGGTTGGAGGTGGCATCAACCTCCTGTACGGAGACATTGCTGTCGTATTCAACACCTATCCCGAGTTCGGCCGACCATACAGTAGGGGGTGTGATGTCCGCCTTCTCGGCAGCCGTAGCCTGGCCCGGACAGGGCCCGGCCAGAACGGCAACAGCTAGACAAACCCGGCGGTAAAGCCGTGGCATATTCACGCCCTTAAGAGGATAAAATAATTGACGGTGCAGCCTAACGATAAGTGCGGGCCACCTCAAGCCCGGGATCCGCAATTGTCTGGCTGGCGAAGTGCGCAGACACTCGCCTCGATGCAAACTGCGCACGCCGTCTCCCCCGATGAGGCGGTCTTTGCTAATATGACTGGTTAAGGGGCAGGCACAATAATGTCGTCTGCCCCAATGCCTATGCACCCCGGAGCTCTCTGATATGCCGCAACCCACAATAATCAGCCACTGTATGCACCACAAGCCCCTCACTGTGCGGCCAGATGCCAATCTGGTTGAAGCGATTGAGATAATTACGGAATACAAATTAACCGGTCTCACTGTTACCGATGAGGGGGGAGGAGTCGTTGGTATTCTTTCTGAGCTGGACTGCATAAAAGGTGTGCTCACCGCTATCTACAATGAAGGAGATCCCGAGCACGCTCTGGTGCGCGATGTGATGTGTTCCGATATCACATCTTGTCAGCCAGGAGACAGTATTGTGGAAGTCGCGCAGTCTATGCTGGACAGCCGGCAGCGCCGCCGACCGGTTATAGATGGCGGAAAGCTGGTGGGGCAGGTCAGTTCCAGCAATATATTGTGGGCATTGATGGAACACTCACGGCGAAAAGTATTTAGCCGTAAATAGAACAGGCAGTGGTCAGGAGAGCTCTTGGCGACGCAGGCAGCTGAACTTGCCTGAGCGGGCGGTACCGCTTTTTTAGGCAGCTGCCCTGCGATCCGGCAGCTCCCGCCGATCCCGGGATATTAAAACGCTGTTCACGGTCAATGGGAATTCCGCCGGTGCGTTGCGGCGCCGGTCTTTGGGGTCACGCATGACAAAGCCCGTCCTGAGCTTTGCCGTGGGTTCTCTGTGGGCTACCTGGCTATCATCCGAAACGTAGTTTCGTGCCGCAACAGTGAACACGTAGGCGGCGATGACAATAGCGCCAAATCCAAGTATTCCCAGAACGATTAGAAGTATTTCCATCTGTTATGGTTGCCCACCGGTGTGCTTTTGCGGTTTATTATAATAAGTAAGCAAGAACCGCGCCTATTTTATAGTCGCTCGATTATATAGGCGATTGAGGGAATATTACCGCGCCCACCAGGTGGCAACAACAGGCAAACGTAAAATTTACTGACACTTTTGGGTCACCCCGACGCTGAAGGTGGCCGGGGGTTAATTGAGGGTGGTGCGAGCTCTGTGGCAGGGGTGTTTTAGCGCGCACCCTTGCCGAACAGAACCACTTCCACGGTGGTCAAGCAGATCATGAAGTCCAGAAACAGGCTGTGGTTCTTCACATAGTAGAGATCGAACTGCAGCTTTTGGCGGGCATCGTTCTCGGAGGAACCGTAGGGATAGCATAACTGTGCCCAGCCTGTGATCCCCGGTTTTACACAATGCCTGGCGTTGTAGTAAGGGATACGCTCCGCCAGTTCTTTAACGAATTCAGGCCGCTCTGGCCGTGGCCCGATGAACGCCATGTCGCCTGCCAGCACGTTGAGAATCTGGGGCAGTTCGTCAATGCGAGTGCGGCGAATAAAATTGCCCACCCTGGTCACGCGGCTATCGTTTTGTGTGGCCCAACGGGCCTTGCCATCGCCTTCGGCGTCAACGCTCATGCTGCGGAATTTCAGCACCTCAAACGTCTTGCCGTTCAGCCCCACCCGGTTTTGACGGAAAAATACCGGGGCGCCCGGTCCATCTTCAATCCAGATTGCGATAGCGGCCAGTAACATGATCGGCCAGGAGAACATCAACAGAGTGAAGCTGGCAGCTATGTCGAACCAACGCTTCGCCATCTTGGAGGCAGGGCTGCACTTGAAGCCGTCGGTGAATGCCATCCAGCCCGGGGTGGCGAAATCCACCAGTATCTTACCCGCTTCGCGTTCGAAGAAGTTGACCAGGTCGTGTACGTCAACCCCGTTAAGACGGCAGTTGAAAAGCTCCTCCATGGGTAGGCTGTCGCGCTTGTCATCCAGGGCAATAACCACCTGGTCAATTTCAGTCTGGCGCGTGTATTCGGCCAGCGACTGGCGCAGGTTGATTATCCGCTCGTTCTTGATCTTGGTCTCTTCTCCGCCAACTCTGACGAAGCCAACAATGGTGAAGCCCTGGCGGTCTGCGCGGCGGCGCATGGAGCTGGTGATGGTGCTGGCAGCCTGGCCGGAGCCGTAGACCAGCACCCGGCTCTTGAATTCTTCCCTGTGGGTCAGGGCCGTAAAAGCTGAACGGCTGATCAGGTTTACTGTAAATGCTGTCACTGCGGTATAGAAATAAATGCCCCGCCACAAATGCAGTTCCGGCAACAGGTAGAAAATGGCGGTCATAACCAGGGTAGCTGCGACGAAGCCTCCAATGGTGCGTAGCAGGACGCCCGAGGTGCCTTCTCGCATGCGGGGTTCATACAGCCCCATGGCCGCCAGACAGAGCACAGTGACCGCAGCAAAGAGTGTTGCCCGGGCGGGAATCTGCCCCAGGTAATCCTGAAAACCGCCGGGGTCCTGGAGGAAGTACAGGTAAGTGCCTGCATAGAAAGCCACCACGAACAGAATCGCATCTACCATGAGCAACCAGTAGAACGATGAATGCATGTGGTGATTGAATATCCTGACCGTGGCCATTATGAAATCCTTTTGCTTTGGGGGTGGAAAGCCCCGCTCGACCGTGAAGTAAATCCTGTTATCACTTCGCGGCGTGAGCTACTTCTTCTTGTTTCGGGTTAATCTCAATAGCAGCAAGTGGATACGCATCAGATTGGGCCGTTTGCCATCAATTTCGATCAGCGTTAATCCAGTATTTAAAGTAGCACCGGCTTGCGATGTTTGCCGAGATTCTTCGCCGAGATGTGAGCCAGTTCTCAAGACTGGCAGGGTTTGAGGGCGAGATTGTGGGCTGCCGGAAAGTGTGGGAGCTTGGCGCCGCCCGTTGATCGCTCGCGCACGCTACTAAATTTGAGTCCCAGTAACAAGAAAAACAATCAGATAAGCTTCCTACTTAATGTAGTTTCTTGTCAGTGCCCTGTGATTTATGATCTGAAGGTTGATCTTGATCGTGTTTTGCGCTGATCAGTGAAGCTCCCGGCACAAATCTTGCCAAATATCGCTTAGAGCAATATCTCAACCGGGTGGGGATGCCCCAGGAAATCACGCGGGCTGGCGGAGTAGCCGTAGGCGCCGGACTGGAAAACCACCACCAGGTCACCCACATGCGCGGGCGCCAGCTCCATCTTATTCGCCAGTATATCCAGAGGCGTGCACAGTGGGCCAACTACGCTGACAGTCTCCGGGCTGTCTGAAGTTACGCGATTGCCAATACACACCGGATAGTTTTTGCGTATCACCTGGCCAAAATTGCCCGAGGCGGCCAGGTGGTGGTGCAGGCCGCCGTTGGTAATGAGAAAGGTTTCCCCGCGGGAGACTTTTTTATCCACTATTTCACACACGTAGATACCGGCCTCCGCGACCAGATAGCGGCCCAGTTCCATGACGATTTCTGCGCCCGGCAAGTGTCTGTCAGCCTCTTTCAAAAGCGAAGCCAGGTTGTCGGCAATCGCCGCCAGCTCGATGCGTTGATCTCCGGGGAAATAGGGCACACCCAGACCGCCGCCAATGTTCAGCCACTGCACCGGCGAGGGCGCCGAATCTGCCAGCCGGAACGCCAGCTCGAAGGTCCTGGACTGGGCTTCTATAATCGCCTCGGGCCGGAGGTTTTGCGAGCCGCTGAAAATATGAAAGCCCATAAACTCCAGCGGCAACGTGCCCAGCTGAGCTAACATGGCGGGCACCTGCTCGGCATCCACGCCGAAAGGTTGGGACCCTCCGCCCATTTTCATGCCCGCGGTTTTTAACTCAAAATCGGGATTTACCCGGATCGCGACACGAGGACGGCAGTTACTCTCGCTCGCCAATTCAGCGATACGCGCCATCTCGCGTTCTGACTCCATGTTGATGATCACCCCGGCAGCAACCGCCGCCTGCAGGTCGGTCCTGGATTTGCCCGGCCCGGCAAAACTGATATTGCGAGGGTGTGTGCCCGTTGCCAGCGCCGCTGCGAGCTCCCGTGCGGACGCCACGTCGAGGCCGTCCGTGATACCTGACAGGTACTCAATTACCGCCGGCATCGGGTTGGCCTTTATGGCGTAATGTAGCTGTAAATCCCCAGGCAGGGTTCTTCGCAGGTACTCCACCTGGGCGCTGATAATCGACTTGTCGTAGGCATAAAAGGGCGTGCTCCCCACGGTTTTAGCAAGCTCAGTAAGCGAGCGACCAGCAATTTGCAGACAATTGTCCACAACTGAAAACTGTTCCATGGCGGCGTGCCTGGGCTTCGGTCCTGGGCCCGACGGAATGTTCAAGTGGATTCATCCTGAAAAAGAGTTCGATATTCATCTACCAGCGCCCGCCGGTCGATCTTGCCATTCTGGTTGTGGGGCAGAATGTCCCGCACGATGACGTCCAGTGGCACCATGAAATTCGGCAGCTCCCTGCGGCAGTGGGCCAGCAGCTCTTCCCGCAGTTGCTCCGGCGCTTGCGCGTCTGGTTGGTGGCTCGCAACCAGCACCACGGCTTCGCCAAGGGCTGCGTGTGGCAGGCCCAGTGCTGCGACCCCTGCCACCAGGCCTGATTTGTAGACCACTTCTTCCACCTCGGTCGGACTCACCCGGTAACCAGAGGTCTTGATCATATCGTCCTTGCGGCTGATGAAATACAGGTAGCCCTGCTCGTCTTTCATCACCTGGTCACCAGACCACACTGCCAGCTCGACAGTGGGTATTTCTGGCGGCTGAGTGGGCGCGGGCTTGAAGCGCTCCGCAGTGTTAACCGGGTCGTTCCAGTAACCCATGGCGACCAGCGCCCCCCGGTGCACCAATTCCCCCGGCTCTCCCGCTTTGCACTGCTGCCCCGCCTCGTTTACCACGAAGATCTCCGCGTTGGGGATGGCCTTACCTATGGACTCCGGGCGGGTGGCCACCTGGTCAGGCGGCAGATAGGTGGAGCGGAAGGCCTCGGTCAGGCCGTACATCAGGAAAATATCGGTATATGGCAGTACTTTTTGCAGTGCCCGGGTGGTGGCAACCGGCATGGTGCCACCGGTATTGCTAATGTAACGCAGGGTCTCGACCGCTGCGTCAGGCCAGTCCAGTCCAACCAGTTGATTCCACAGGGTTGGCACCGCCCCCAATCCGGTTACACGATAACGACCAACGGCCCTGATAACGTCTCGCGGCAGCAGGTAATCCATAAGTACAGCCGATGCTCCCACAGAGAATGCCGTCGTCAGTTGGCTGAGGCCCGCATCGAAACTCAGCGGCAACACGGCCAGTATTCGATCCTCTGGCGCATTGCCCAGATAACTCGCCACACTGCGAGCACCCGCCACCATATTGCGGTGAGACAACACGACGCCCTTGGGTTTACCGCTGCTGCCGGAGGTATAGAGGATAGCGACCATGTCGGTATCTATTCGTCGGTGGGGGGCAGCATTCCGCTCAATTGCGGTAAAGGAGGTGTATCCCCGCAGCGACTGTCGAAAGCCCGGCCCCATCACCGGAGCATCCTTTTCAACCACCACAACGGTCTTAAGGCCGGGGCAATCTCCCAGCACATCTTTCAATAACTGGAGACGCTCGCTCGAAGTTATCAGTACCTGCACATTACAATCGGCCAGGATGTAGGCAACCTGTAGAGGTTTGAGCAGGGGGTTGATAGGTACGAAGCTACCGCCGGCGGCGGCCGCTCCGAAAATGCCGAATACCGTTTCCGGCTGCTTCGGCAGATAGATCGCCACGCGCTCCCCGGGACCGAGGCCCAGGGCGAGCAAGCCCGCTGCCGCCGCGGTAACTTCGGACTGCAGTTTGCCGTAGCTCAGCGACTCCTCCCTGAACAGCAGTGCAGTTGCGTCGGGCGTGGTGGTCGCCCGCTGAGAAATGAACTGGTGGATCAGGTCCGACATGGGTTAGTGCGCAGCTCGACAGTTTCAGGATAATTATTGGCGAAGGGGCCAGTGTAGCTGTTAAATTCGGCCATATTAAGTAATTGTGTGGGCCATCGGAGACAGCCACAATGTGGAAAGGGTTAAACTGTGAACTGTCGCACGGGGTGGGGAGGGTTATGCAAAGCTCGATAGTCGCCGTGCTGACGCTGTTGCTGCTACCGATAGCGAGCGCTGCCACCCTGCCGGATGTCATCGACAGGGTGCGCCCCAGTATAGTGGCCATAGGCACCGCGTACCCGCCGCGCCAGCCAAATCGCAAGGGCGACACTGTAAGTTACTTTGGCACTGGCTTTGTGGTGGGTGATGGCCTGCAGGTTGTGACCAATGCGCATGTGATTTCGGGCGAGCTGGACAAAGAAAATAACGAGACTCTTGCCGTCTTCTCCGGTCGTGGATCGAAGGCGAAAGCCCACACGGCGAGGGTGGTATCCACCGATGTTTTACACGATTTGGCATTGTTGGAAATTCAGGGAGAGCCACTACCCGCTCTGGAGCTGGGCGATTCTGATGGGGTTCGCGAGGGTCAGGAAGTGGCTTTTACCGGTTATCCCATCGGTATTGTGCTTGGCCTGTATCCGGTCACCCACCGTGGTATCGTTGCTGCAATAACGCCGATAGCCAGGCCCATGGAAAACGCCCGTAACCTCAGTGCGGTACAGCTGCAGCACTTGCGCAATCTCTTTGACGCATTCCAGCTTGATGCCACAGCCTATCCGGGAAACAGCGGCAGCCCGGTGTACGAACCTTTTACCGGGCGGGTGGTGGGCGTGCTGAACAGTGTCCTTGTGAAGGAGAGTAAGGAGTCGATGCTGGAGCGGCCTTCGGGTATAAGCTATGCGATTCCTGGTCGCCATATCAAGGCGCTGTTGCAACAAGTATCTGTGGCAGCACCATGACCGTTCACGCGAATGGCGCAAGCGCCGGCAAGCATCCGAGGCGCACATCCGCGGCTACTCCCTCCACAGCGAGGATAGTGATGTTGCTGGCCGGTTTGGTGATTCTTGTGTTGGCGCTGCCGCCCTTTTTTGAATTTCCCTGGTTGAGCTTCTGGCTGCTACCGCTGGCGGCCATTTATTTGTTCCTGCTGCTGATTCTGCCGCGGCTCTGGCTGGTGGTGCTGCCGCTGGCTACCGTTGGCATGGACATCACGCCATTTACCGGGCGCTTTGCTTACAACGAATTGGATCTGGTATTTCTGGTAACCCTGGCCTCCGGCCTGTTGTATGGGCGCTATCGATACTCGGTGTTCAAACCGCGCCCCGCTATTATCGTACTCTTTTGTTATCTGCTGGTGATCGCCCTGGGTTCTTCTGGCTGGAGGTACTTTGTGCTGCCGCCGGGAACCGGCTTCGAAAATCCCTATTACACCAGCGAGTACGCTTACAAGATGCTCAAGGGCATGGTGTGGGGGGTGGCACTGGTGCCCATGTGGGGTTTCCTGATGGCGGTGGACAAACGCCGCAGCGTTAACGTTCTGGTTGCCGGTTTGTCTATCGCTGCCCTGCTGTTGGGCTTGATTGTGTTGTGGGAGAGGGGAACCCTGGGGGTCATCCTGGATGGTGCCTGGGGCGACTGGCTGTCCTCCTTCCTGGGCCTGTCCTCTGCCTATCGGGTGACCGGTATTTTCTCGGCAATGCACACGGGTGGTAAAGCCTTTGACGGCGTTGTGTTATTGCTATTGCCCGCCGCGCTCTATGCTGCCACCTACGGCAGTGCGGTATGGCTTCGAGTGCTGGGTGCCCTGGGCGTGCTTACCCTCGCCTACGTCACGCTGGTGGGTTTTACCGGGGCCGCCTACGCCGCTTTTACTATCGCCTTGATGCTTTACGCTTTTTTCACTTTAAATTCCCGGCGTAAAAACGGCATGGAATTGACCGTTCCACCGGTGGATACCACCAAAGCGGTAGCTGTCGGTATCCTGGCCGTGGCGTTTGCCTTCGGCGGTTACCAGATCAACAAGCGGGTGGCCGGCGACACGGAACCCCGGGAAAGCCATTGGGACAATGTTATCGCCAGTTCCGGGGGTGGAATATGGCGCGGCTTGTTCGGCAACGGTATTGGCAGTTTTCCCGGGGACTATCTTGGACGACATCCTCAGTATGCGGAAGATATAGGCAGTTTCAGCGTCACCAGTGTGCATAACCGCGATGTGCTGCGACTGGTGGGTAGCCGAAACCTGACCTTTGGTCAGCGGGTACCTATCGAACCTTATGCCAATTACGTGGTAAATGTTTACCTGCGTGCGGAGGAGGCCGGTAGTCTGGCAATTTGGCTGTGCGAACGAAACCTGGTGTTTAGCGGCAATTTCAAGCCCCATTGTGAACAGGGCACACTGCCGTTCGAGGCAACCGGGGATGCTTTTGAACAGTACACGGTGGAGATTAACTCGTACAAAGTAGGCGAGCTAGGCAGCCTGCGGCGCTGGCCTACAGTGATGACATTGCACTATGAGACGCCGGGCAAGATAGTGCAAATTGACGCCATTGATCTCTCTGCCGACGGCTTCAATGTGCTGCGTAACAGTTCGTTCAAGCAGGGCCTGGATTACTGGCTTCCGTATGACGACCATGCCCACCAGTCCTGGCGTATCGGGAACATCTACCTGCAGCTGTGGTTTGAGAATGGCTGGTTGGGGCTCGGTCTGTTCCTGGCATTGGTAGCTTTGTTGGTATACAGAAATTTTCAGCAGCACTCCCACGATTCCCTGTTGCCTGCCTACACCACGGGAGTGCTGGGCATTTGCCTGTTTGGCTTTTACGGGAGCCCGCTGGACGCCGCCCGGGTCAGCTGGCTATTCTATTTTTTCCTGGCAGCTGGCCTGGCTGAACTGCGGGTGAAAAACCGCCATGGCAGGGCCGCGCCCGTTAAACAGGGAGAGTGAAACAATGCCCATCCATACCTGTGTGACCCGCCCCTAAGGGGAACTGTAATGTGGTTTTTCAGCCAACCGAAAACGTCCGTGCTCATGGTTTGCAGCGCCAATATCTGCCGTTCTCCCATGGCTGAGGGGGTGTTGCGTTCCGAGTTGGTGAAACTCGGTCTGCAGCGTAAGGTTCGGGTGGACTCTGCTGGTACTGGTGTTGGCCAAAGAGGCCGAAATGCCGATTTGAGGGCTCTGGATGTTTGTAAGTCCGTGGGAATAGATCTGCGCAAGGCCCGAGCCCGTCAGGCAACGGAGCAGGACTTCTTACGATTTGATTATATTCTTGCGATGGACAAGCGCAACGAGCAGTGGTTGCTGGCGCATTGCCCTGATCACCTGGCGAGCAGGATTTCGCTGATAACTGCATGGAATGACGAGGAAAATTCGGTGGATATTCCCGATCCGTACTACGGTAATAAAGCGGGTTTTGATGTGGTTCTAGATATGCTGAGGCCAGCCATCAGCGGGTTTATAAGGCAGGTTTTCGAGTGACTGATACTCGGCGTTTCTATGGGTGTTAGAAGCCGTACTCGAACCCGATCAGTGCCCGGCTCTGCTGATCAAATTGGCCAAAGTTACCGCTTTGGGTGCCGTGGAAAAAATCGCCACCTAACCAGACCTCGAGATTGCCCAACAGCCAGTATTTGAGTTTGAGCTCTAACAGACTGTCTTCATCATCCAAAGAGTAGATTGCCAGCATTCGTAGTTGCCAGGCTTCATTGGCAAAGTTTTGTTGCAGCAGCAGACTGGCCATGTTCTCGCTTTTGCCGCGCACGATATCCTGATTGTAATCCGGGATGTAACTGTAAAACCATTGGGTACTTAACAACCCGTCCCCGCTGTACTGCCAGTCCAGGCCGATTACCGAGCCGATTTCATCCGAATTGCGAACGCCGCGCTGGGCGGGTGATTGGCTGATATGGTACACATCAGTACTATATGCGATCTCCGTGCGAAGAGTGACACTGTCGAAGGCATTGCTCAGTGTGGTACCGAACAGGTTGTTGCGTTTATAGACAGGGTCAATCTGTAACACATTCCCGGCTTTCTCCTGCTGATACAGTACTGGATAATCCTGATAGTGGTACAGGTAGTTCAGGGTGATGTCCCAGCCGCCGAGGAACGTCGAATAACGCACACCGGCGTCGCTGTCATTCAGCATATTGTCCGGTTTATCAGTGGAAGCTACTTTTACGCTTTGACCGGGTGCGGGTTGTGGCACCCATTTGGGCGAGGTCAGGAAATACGGTGTTCCGGCCTCAGCCAGCTCGTGATAGGTTGTATCCGGGATCCACAATAGCTGCAAGCTACCAGTATCTAACGGTATTTCAGCGTTGACCATCCACAAGGGAATTCGGGAATCGTCAAAATCGTCCAGAATAAATTCCCTGAAGCTTTGTGGGTTCACGACGTCCAGAACCTTGATGCCATCCGCTTGGCCCCACACAACCTGCTGCTTACCAAGCCGCCAGTAGGCGCCTGCCCACTGCGTATCGAGGTACAGCTCCCGCAGCGATATTTCAGCGTATTCGTCATTGTAGAATGGACCGTTGATATCGGAGTAGTTATCGGGACGATTTTCAAATGGACCCAGATCACCCACGGCGTCCAACCTGATACGGCCGATGGCCACCATATGCGCACCTGAAGAGAAATCCACATCCATCCGTGGTTTTACCAGGGCCTCGAATTTTTGGTTTCCAGTGTTTTTAGTCTGGTAGGCCCACTCTTGCTCCCAGGTGCCGCTGAAGCTGAATTGTGCGCCACTATTATCGTGAGTCTGCGATGCGGATTTGGACAGTGCTTCACGGGGCGAAGTCCCGGCAGATGCAACGCGAGATGGCCTCTGGGCGTGTTGTGTTGCTGCAGGGGAGACAGTTGCCGCGGCGACAGTGGCTGAAATACCGGCTTGTTCAACAGTTTTCGAGGCACCCGGGAAAATATCTATCACCAGTCGATCGCCGCGATCCTGCTCCGGGAGAAGCACAAAGCTTCGGACGGTTGCTTGTGCAGACAACGGCAATTCAACACGAAGGCCCCCGCCCTCAGTGGTTACCATTTTCATCGAGTTGATCGGGGTTCCTGCCAGTTCAGGCTGCCGGGGCCTGGTGGAATCTACCGCGGCAATCTCAATGACGACTTGAGGCGGATTCGTGATCGTCTGAACGGAATACTGTACCGGTGCGGATACATCGAATACAAGCCGGGTCTGATCGCTGTGGTGGCCAACGCGAATATTCTTAATCTGTGCTGATTGCGCCGAAGATGAAGCCATACACGTAGTCGCCAGCGCGAGCAGAGCCGTGAGGCAAAGACGCAAGTCATGAGTCATGGCGCGCCACGCTTCATGGCCAACTTGCTGAATAGAGCATCCTCCACAGGCGTCTGGTAGTCGATTTCGCGGAAAGTGAATATGGTGCTATGCCCTGTTTTGTGGTTGTTCACTTCGATGCGCTGCCGGCTCCAGATGTTGTCTACCTGTGCGTATTCAGTCACGTTGAGGGTTTTCAGTGGATTTCCCTTAATGTCGCTAAATTCGCCTTGTATCACCAGCCAACTCGAGGGATCTATAACAAACGTTATGTGTGAATAGCCTAGTTCCCGGGCTGTTTCGTCATCGCGCGGCACGGCAGACAGGCTGTAAAATCCGTCTGTCCTGTCTGCCGGTACTTGCAATACTTCGAAATTGTAGTCGTTCTTCGCCAGCTTGCCATCGAGCTTTACATCTTCGTAGGTAAAATCGGTGCCCATGAAATAATCGCCCCGATCAGCCGAGGATATTCGCCTGACCTTGCGCAGGGCCGGTAGGTACAGCCACTGATCATCATCCAGATCGACATCGGGGTAGTCCCAGGTAAGAAAAGACGTATTGCGCACATTCGCTGGGGACAGGTAGAACACAATGGTACGCATTTCCTGCCCATAGTATTTTCTATAAACGACGGTGTCCCGCTCCCGCATTTTGCTTCGCCGGTCAATCAACTGCATGCTGAGCTTGCGGGTGACAAACTCGCCGTCATTCACTGCGTTTACTCGCGCGACCAGTTCATCGGCCGATAACGGCGTAAATAGTGCATTTTCTGAGGTGGCTTCTGATGCGCCACTTGGGGGATCCTGCGCGGCCGCCGACTGGGACCACAGTAGCCAGGCCACTACCAATACGCCGGTCACTATAAATGTACTGCGCCAGTGCATCGACCTGCGTGCCGGAGTGGCAACATAGCCAGTAATAAATGCCGGGCTGAAAGAGCGGATCATGGCCGGCAGCAGCGTAACACTAAATAGAAAACTGGTGGATATCGCAATCACAATCATGGAGCCAAAGTTGTTGAGTGATGACACTTTACTTGATATCAACACGCCAAAACCACAGGCGATGGCAAGAAAATTGGTTAAGAGCGCACGCCCGGTAGTAAGATAAAATTGATCAAAAGTGCGGGTCCAATCGCCGTCTTCTGCGGCATAAATCACTCTGAATCTTTCGATCGTATGAATGGAAAAATCAACGCCCAGTCCCAGCGCCACCGCGGCAAACATGGACGTGCCTACGCCCAACCGTAGCCCCATCAGCACCATTGCGGCGTATACCAGCAGGATAGCCCCTGCCACCGGAACCAGCGTGTAGACCCCCGCCAGGGCAGAGCGGAACAACAGTGTGGATACTGCCCAGATTAGTACCAGCGCAAAAGCCAGCCCAGCGAAGTGGCTGCGTCCGATCTCTCCGATCCAGTGGTAGTTCAAGTTCACCCTGCCGCTAAGTGTTGCATTCAAATCCGGCGTGTTGAACTCTTCATCTATATAGGCTTGCAATTGTTCTACCACCGGCGCGAATTTATAGAAACTGCCGGTATTCAAATTGAGCCGCACATTTGCGATCTGGTAGTCATAATCTATTTCCTCTTCGAAGTCGCTTGAATCACTCGTGGCTGAGTAGATCAGGAAATATTGGGCGGCAAGTTCCTCGCTTTCCGGTAACTTGTAATCCGCCGCGGCTCCGCCGTGTATGGCCCGGTTCATTTGCTTGAGATAGTCCACGATGGAGGTGGAGCCGCCAACGTGAGGCAGGCTGCCGGCATATTCCTGCAGCGCCTCAATGCGCGCCAGGTTTTCAGGCTTTAGCAGGCCGTCAGTTTCGCTGGCTTCGACCACCACATCCAGCGCATTGGTGCCGGCCAGGTGTTCATTCATGATCCTGTCGGCCTGATACAGAGGCTCATCAGGGTCGAAAATCGTGATGGGCTCCTCATCCACAAGAATTCGACTGGCGGCAACGGTGCCCAGGACCACGATTAGCAGGCCCGCTATCATAAACGGCATCGGGAATGCCTGGGTGAGCCGACCCAGTGTCTGCATGGCGCGACCGAACCAGTAAGATCCCTTCCACCAGCTATGCTCCTGTTTCAGGTAAGCCGGGCTGACTCGGGGTTTGGTCAATAACATCAGCGCGGGCAAGAGAGTGAGGGAGTATATCCAGGCGATGAAGACGCCTATGGCGGCGAACAGGCCAAAATATTTAAATGGTGGCATTGTCGCGGAAAAGTACAGGCCGAGAAAACCTGCCATGGTCGTCAGGGTAGTGAGTGTGATTGGGCGCCACATTTCCCGCATGGTCGTGGCGACGAGATCCGGTATCGCCGCATCTGGCTGCTTGGCCTGCAACTCAAAATAGTGGCTGTATATGTGGATGGTATCAGCTACTGAAATACCTATAAGAATGACCGGCAGCGCACTGGTGATCATGTAAAAGGGTATGCCTGCAGCCGCCATAATGCCCAGGGGGATGAGCACCGAGGCAGCTATGATGACATTGGCGATTAACGGCGGGCCAACCCGGCGATACGTCAGGTACAGAATGAGCATAATGACGGCCCATGCCAGCGGGTTCAGTCGTTTTGAGTCAAGTTCAATGTACTGGGACAGATAACCTGCAATCGCCCCCTCTCCGGCGACGTGAACTTCTACTTTTCCTGCAGCTGATACCCGATCGGCGATGGCTTTCACCTGGTCGTAAGTCGCCTCCATCTGGTCCTCGTCCAGCAACTCGGCAACAATCAAGGTAATGTGTCCGTCCTTCGAAACCAGATTCCCGATCAAAATCGGAAACTCGAACACTAGCCCCTTGATCTTGTCAGCCTGAGCCTGGTTTTCTGGCAACTCATCGAGAAAGCCGGCGATATCCATGCCTTCTTCGCTGGCTACAATGCTTTTTTCCGACGCCAGGCTCATAACACGCGCATCGTCGATATTGGCCAGTTCACTGATCTCTTCACTCAACATGGCGAGGAGGGCAAGACTCTGTGGATTGAAAACACCCGCCTGGCTATGATCAACGAGGGCAATAATCAGCGGATCACTGAGGCCAAACTGGTCGCGGACCTTCTCACGATATATCAGGGCAGGGTTGTCTGCCTCGAGAAAAGCGTTGGGGCGAGTGTCGGATTGAATGGAGGGCACGAAGCTGGCCGCGATAACAATTATCGACACCAATACCGCACAGACAACAATCGGCTTGATCATCGTAGCTTAGCGGTTGCGGCTAAAAGCATAGCGTTCAAGCATCGTGACTGGTCTCACATCCCGTGGCAATTATCAGTTAGCAAATTAAGTACGCTGATTTTGCGGCCAGGGATGGGATTAGACAATTTATTTCGATAGTTATTACACTATTCTTTCAATTGCTCCAGGAAAATAACTGCTTCTGGTTTTTCGGGGAAATTGGCCGTTTCGGCCAGTAACGCTTCGAGTTGCTGGCCTGCCTTGTTTTTATCGCCTTCTGCTGCGACAACCAGTATGGAATGATAGCGGTAGGTAGGGTTTGAGGGATCACTTCTCAATACTCGATCCATCGCTTTTCTGGCCTCCTTCGTCTTGCCATTAGCCAGCTGGACCATGGCCAGGGTATCGATCACAGAATACGATTCAGGTCTTAATTTTTCGGCTTTGCGCGCGAACTCAAGTGCTTCCTCGGGTTGTTCCTCACGCAGTAGCCAGGCCAGGTTATTGAGAGCAATTACATTATCTGCGTCCTTTGCGAGCATTTTTTTGTAGGTTGCTGCGGCTTCACCGGTTCTGCCCTCTAGACCGTAGCTGACGGCTAGCGGGAGATAGGACGCAATATCCTCGGGGTGCTCCCGCTGCCATTGTTCCTGAACCTCCAGAGAGCCCTGGCGATCACCGCTGCTCCACTTCCTTTGAGCCACTCTCAGCATATTCCGGGTGCCTGGTGCTACTTCAAGCAGAGACTGGGAGAGCGCCAGTTCACGCTCTTTATCACCATTTTTCTTGGCGGCAACATACTCCAGCTCCATTACAGCCGGGTGCTCGGGCTGCATGGTCTTGAGCGCCTCCAGATGGTCGTTGAAACGGTCTGTATCGCCGGCTTGCAGTGACCAGCGAGCATTGGCCAGGCGAATATAGAAATCGTTCGGAGACAGCTCCACGGCCCTTTCGAGCTCAGCTTGCGCGTCGTCACTCATTCCCAGTCCAGCATATACGTCTGCCAACTGGTGATGTACATTTGCTGCGTTTGGCGTAAGCCGCAACAATGTTTCCAATGTCGTTCGTGCTTCGGGGTAATTGTTATTCACCATCTGGGTCAGTGCAGTCACTTCCAGCACGTTGGCCTGCTTTTTTTGTTCCTCAGAAATTTCATTGAGCAAGTTCTCTGCATCAAACCCCTTGCCGTGTGCCAGATAATAGCGGGCCATCACCAACCGGGGCTCAGCCTCACCAGGGTGAGCTTTGATAGCCCGTTCCAGCAGTTCAAGCATTAGCGGTTCATTGCCCTCCAGACCTTCCATCGCGGACAGTTGCATCAGCGTAGGCAGGTGATTTTCATAATGCTCAAGTATCTCTGCGAAATAGGCTCTGGCCCTGGCTATATCCTTGTTTTGCAACGCAATGGCTGCGAGGCTAAGACATGCACCCGGATTACCCGGGTCGATTTCGCGGGCGGACTCGAACTCGTCGACTGCTGCATCCGGCTCGCCCGCTTCAAGGTAAACCCTGCCTGCAAGAATGTAGGGCGACACCGTTCCAGGATTACGGCGTTTGTAATCTCTGCTCGCCCTGATCGCCTCGGGAAACTTTTTTTCCTGCAAATAGGTAAGGACTGTCAGAACGTCAGCCTGTTGCAGCTCGGGGTCGAGTTCCAGTGATTTTTCCAGGTGTTCCAGCCCACCTTCGCGTGCACCGCTTGTTATCAGTCCCAACCCCAGCCGGGCCTGGGCGCTGGCGGAGTCCGGATCTATGCTAACAATTTGGGTCATTACCTCGATGTACTCATCTGACTTGCCCTGGGCTGCCAGCGAACGGGCCAACATGTTCAGGGCTTGGAGGTCCGGCGAACCACCCTCAACTGCCGGTCGAATGGCCTGCTCGGCTTCCAGAAAGAGGCCCTGTCTCAACTTGGTCGCCGCCAGCAGTTTTCTCCCGGCGACATCGTCGATATTTTTGGCGAGATATCCATTGGCCATGGCCTCTGCCTGGTTAAAATTACCTTCCTGCAGGTTGATCATGCCGCTATATAACAGGGCTTGCGGAAAGTTATCATCGTCCCATAGTGCTATTTCGAAAGCGCTGAGGGCATCCGGAAAGTTACCCGTGTGCATATGGATCAGGCCCTGGGCATAGTAAACGGACGGACTGTTAGGGAGGCGTTTTATGAGTATGTCGATATCTTTTTGCGCCAGGTCATACTTTTTCAGCTGGATTCTTGTCATTGTCCGCCTCAGCATGTCGGCCGAGTTGTTCGCTGTTCCCTCAATCGCCTTGTTATAGGCCTGTTCGGCGGCTTCGAGCTGTTGCTCTTGCACTTCCAATTTCGCCAGCGCACTCCAGGCATTGGCATCACCGGGGTCGGCGACGACTACTGAGTCGAGCATTGATCGCGCGCCATCGTAGTCCGGTTCTGATTGATCCAGGAGCATTCGACTCATCGCAACCGCCACGTAGTGGGACTCGGGTGCGAGCTCGAAAGCTTTAGAGATCAGTATTTGCCCCTCGGTCTTATTGCCCTGTTGCAGCTCGGCCAGGCCCTGGGAAGCCAGCACACTTGCCTGCGCCTCCTGATCCAGATCCTGCAGCGAAATTGCCCTCAACTGTTCATAAGAATTTAGCGCTAATAGCACTTTTGCTAGCATGGGCACCACCGACGTGCTGTCAAGCCCCAGCCTGCTTGCCTTTGTTAGTTGGAACTCGGCATCCCGCATATCTCCTTGCTGGTATGCTGTCCGGCCCAATAGCAGGCGGGCCTCGGCGTTGTTCGGAGCGGTCTGCAGCAGGCTCTTGAGTTCAATAGTGGCGGATTTCAGCTCGCCAGCCTCATAGTAGACGCGGGCCTTCTCCAGCTGGGATTCGGGTGAATCCCCGGAGCTGCAGGCGGCGAGCATTAGCGTTGTCGCAATGGTTAGTGGCTTGAGAAGCCTGGTTACACTCGAAAAATTCTTCAAAAAAGGTACCCGCCTGGTATGAGTGGAATCGAGGCTCATGATGCATCAAGGAAATAGTGTCGACAATACGATCTCTGTTGTTTATGAGAACACGGTCACCATTCGGTCTGTTTGCATGCCAGATAAGGGTGGCTGCCTTATATTGCACTTTAGGCCCTTTGATGTTCGTCAGCCATGCTGGCAAGTGTCAGAAAATTTTACAAATGGTCCTGTTGGCCGTATTGTCGCGGTGAGTCGTATTTTGATAAATCATTGTATATCAACAAGATAGAAGTTTTATTTCCGAGTTGGCCCGGTCATTGCATTATAATTTGTGCAGTAAGAATTTTGTTTTTTTTCAGGAGAGCAACCATGAAACATAAACTTTCTAAGATAGCAGCAGCGGTCGTTCTGGCATCAGTAGGGTCAGTTGCAATGGCCGAGAACTTCTATAACGATATTGGTGCAGCTGGCGGTACGGGCACGCCTGCGGACGCAGATACTTACACTGGGTTGTTATCCCAGTGGAGCTTATTCGCTGATACGACCACAACTCAGTTCGATAGTAATGGCGGCGGGTTTGGTGTAGGTGACGCCTTCAACGATGCCGGTGATGCTTTCATGGTTTCGGGCTTAGCCGCGCCGGGCGGTAGTCCCTCTGCCAATACGTTTGATAATGAAGGCGTCGGCAGCGGTAATAACGGTCAGCTGACCGCGCACTGGACAAATATCTCAGGTGTAGTGACGTCCCTGATCGGCGACGCAACTGGTTCTAACGTGACTCAAGGGTATTCGGGCGGAGTCATTGACTTTTACTACAATGACAGCGTCACCTACAACTTTGGTAATGGGGTAGGCTTTCAGCCCGACGTTGCCAGTCTGGGAACCGCTGACAATTCGGGCTTTACCGATGGAACACTGGTGCTTTCGATAAACCTCCTTGGTGGCACAGGTGATTCTAGATTTGATTTGGCTGGTAATTACCTCACAGGGAGTTTTAAACTGGATTTTGAAGTCACGACCGCACTCGACAATTTCTGGTACTTCCAGGACGGGACGGACTTCAATGATCTGGTTGCTCAACTGCTGAGGATCAACACCAGTATTGATGCCAACACTGACAACGTGGTGCAGACAGCGTGTACAGTAGATCAACAGTGCCTGTTCACAGTTGATTCGGATCACGATGGCTCTATCGTATTCGACCGGGCTGTTCCGTTGCCGGGTACACTTGCGCTGTTTGGCCTTGGCTTGTTAGGGCTGGGTGGCATGGTACGGCGTAACAAGAAGCTTGCTGCCTAAGAAGCGGAAAGTTTCAACAAACTGACCCCCTCAAAGGGTTTGAGCAGAAACGCTCAAACCCTTTGAGGGTTTTTCATATTGGAGGGGCTTTTCTGCCTTTTCTCGCAACTACAGCTGGCATTCCCACAGCAACCGCGTAACAGCTCGAGATATTTCGAAGTGAGAGCTGCGAGCAGTGAAAGCTGCGTCTCCGGGATCAATCCAGCACAAATTTCCTGGCCAGCCAGATGGCAGCAAGTTGCACCGGGTTCCTGTTCCCCCCCGGGCGCCACGTTCTGGAGAACTTGTTGCGATAGGCATCAAAATGCAGTCCTCTGGGCGCGCTTAGCACCCGACCCCGGCCACACAGTATTTTTAGCGCGTTTGTGGCGGCCACCCCCGCGCATAATTCACAGCCCATGGGGGTTGAGGGCGCTTTGCGGGCCTTGAAATCCGCCCGTTCCTTGTCCACCAGGTAACCCAGCTGCAGCATGGCGGGTGTGAGGCCCACCATAAATCGGACGAATTGTTCCTCCTGGGATGCGCCCTCAAGCCGGAAATACTCTTCAAAGGTCATCTTTCCGGGCATGAAATTGAGGAAGGCTACGCCCATGCCGACCGGGGCGGCGGTCAGGGCAGGTATTCCCCGCTCGGCACAAGCGGCGAACATCGCGCGCCGAATGTCGAGTTCGAAGAAGTCCAGGCTGTCGACATAGAGATCGACACCCTCCAGGAAGGCATCCATGTTCTCCAGGGTGATTCCCGCCTCGAAAGTCTGTAGTTCGAGCTCCGGGTTTATATCCCTGGCCATGCGGGCGAGTACGTCTACCTTGGGCTGCCCCACAGTGCTCAGGAAAGCGCCGGCCTGGCGATTGAAATTACCGATTTCAAAGTGATCCATATCAGAGATATGGAACTTCCCTATCCCAAGGCGGCAAAGTGTCAGCAGGTGACTCCCGCCCACTCCGCCCAGGCCTGCGATGGCAATGCGTTTACCTCTAAGTAAATTCTGCTCCTTTTCCGTCAGCCAACCCAGGTTGCGAGAGAAAGCCTCAGAGTAGTCAAACATTAGCACGGCCTCTTATTAGGGGTTTTACAAGTCTGATATCAATCTTGTGTTTTTGTCGTCTCGAACAGAGCCTCAATCGCCGCATATAACTCAGCAAGTTCGGATACCACGTTTTCCTTCACCGCCGTGGTGGTGACAAAGTAGGGTGCCCTCAGCCCATGGTAGTCGATATCCTGACCCACCTTGGTGAAGTGAATACCTGAACGCTTGAGCAGCCTTGGCAAAAAGGGTTCCATCATCGCAAAGAGATTAGTGCGACCAGCCCTGTCAGCCATAATATTTGCCGCCAGGAAGCAGGAGACCGCGATAACCGGAAATGTACGTTTTTCTCGCTGGGAGAGCTCTGTGATATGCACACCGCCAAACCGTGTGGCCTGCTCACCCGAGCGGCGGCGGAACATGCCATCGACCGCCAGGCGGGAAACCTCACACATGCTGTCTCGGGGCATCGGATTGCGCTCAAAAAAGTCGTTATCCAGGCTGTCTATGCAATATTTCTCGAATGGTAGCGGGTTCTCTCCTGACGCTTTGACCACCCGTACACAGCCTGCGGGGGTGTTGGTGGCCTTGTGAGTCACCAGGCAATGCAGGGCGTTGGCGTCAAATTGATCCCTCTCCATTCCATCGGGAAAGTTCTCTTTTGGTTCATAACCAAACTCGTCACAATACACCCGGTAGCGAATCAGGCCCACATCGTCCAGTTGGGACGCGGATTTGGCTAATGCAACGTCAAAGTACGTCAAAAATAATTCAGCGTAGGATACTGGTTGGGCGGTCATTTACGGGTTCCTGGTTGGTTGCAAGAAATCAGTGTAGTTTTTTGCATCATCAGAAACAAATGGTGGCTAACGGCATTGTAAGTAGTGGCTGGAGAAACACCAGCGATTCTTTGTGCCGAAGCAATTGTTTGGCCGAGGTGAATGTGATGTGTTTCACGTTTTACGGAGCGAAGTTGGGTGTGAGTGAGGCTGGCCTATGATTGATGGCATATAATGTCGGTTATCGAAAAGGGGTATCAAGTGTCAGATAACTTTACAGTTGCTCCATACGGCTTAGGCATTGAGATCCATTTGTTTTTATAAGTTACTGATACTAAAGTATTTATAGTTTTTTGGAGTGGTATTTGCTACATAGTTACACATAGAGTTAGGTTCGCTGGTATGAGAGGCGTACTGTACAGCCTGCAGTTTGAGCAGGCGGGTAATAGGAAAGAGGGTGAAAAAAATGGTCGTTAATAAATTTGCGGTGGCTAGTGCGTTTACATGTGGGCTGTTATTTGCAGTGCCTGCCATGTCCGCAGTGGAGTGGACCGATCCTGTTACCTGGGCATACTTCGGCAAGGTTGACAATAACGGCGGGTCGCAAGGGGGTGACGACGTATCACCCGGGTGGCGGTCATATGGCAACGAGATTTCGATGACTCGCGGCGCTGGCGGCGGCTTCGATCTCGTTGCAACGGGCTGGTCAGATACTGGTAATGGCAAGACTCTGCAAACCACGGCTTTTGATGACTATGATTCGGGTGTGGGTACGGACAACCGGATCGAAGGGATAAGTGCCAGTTCTCCGGATCACTCGATTGATAGCTATCAGGATAAGATCTGTAATGGCGACCACATTTATGCCGGTAAGTGCCACAATGGAAATCACGACAACATAGGTTATGACGACGAAGACAAAAACTACGAAGCAGTGCTCCTGTCCTTCGACGAGGCAGTCAATATCACCGATATCGGCATAAGCTGGGCCAAGCAAAGCAGCGGACCATCCAATAAGGTGGATATCTCCCTGTTGGCCTACAAGCCGACGACCAATCCAAACGTTGCCAATGGCACAGGCTCGGTTACTGGCTTCTCCAATACTGATACGTGGGCGGGTATTGTCAGTGGCGACTGGGGTGTAGTGGGCAATTACAACAACATGGGTACCGGTTACTTTAGCGCGCCCAGCGATGTGCTTTCCAAAACCTGGTTAGTCAGCGTATTTAACCCGGCGTTTAATAGTGGCGATCAGGGGATTTTCTCGGCTTCAAACGGCTTTAAGCTCAAAGGCGTGAAGACCCGTGAGGGTATCTCCTTTGATGAGGGTGGTGAAGTGCCCGTACCGGGAACCGCAGCGCTCTTCTTGTTGGGTGTTGCAGCCCTCGGTGGCAGTCGCCGAAAAAAGCGTCCGGTGCCAGCCCCGGTATAGGTATTAACCGCGCTTCTTTTACAGAAGTGTGATCGGAAAAGCGAAATGGAGACATTTCGCTTTTTTTGTGCCCGTTTGCTTTATAATTTCCCCGAAGAGGTGGCACGGTCATAGTGCCCCACAATGTGTTTCTTGAGGGGATATCCGTTTGCGTAACTTAGCGATTTGTGCATTTTTATTGAGCAGTTTACTGTTCACAGTATCGCCGGTAGCCACGGCGCAGGAAGACGACGAGAACTACGAAAAGGCGGTTGCGGCAGTTCAGGAGCGAGACTTTCCAGCGGCCTATATTCACCTGAAAAATGCACTTCAGGTAAACCCCGACCACCTGTCCTCGCGCATTCTGCTCGCCAATGTGTATTTCAACATGGGAGATGTATTCAGCGCAGAAAAGGAATCGGGCGAGGCGCTGATGCTGGGCGCCGATATCAACCTGGTGTTGCCGATATACGGCAAGACACTGGTACTGCAGAAAAAAACTGACGAATTGTTTGACCTTGAGAAGGTATACGACAGCTTTACCCCTGCCAGTCAGTTCGAGTGGGCTCTGCTCAAGGGCGAGGGCTATCTCATCAAGGGTCAGCAGGATCTGGCCCTGGCCGAATTTGAGAAGGCCGCCGGCATGTTTCCCGACGATGTGCGCGCGCTTAATACACTAGCGGTAGTTTACTTGCGTGCTGGCCTGGCTGGTAACGCCCGGGAACTGGTCGACAAGGCCCTGCTGCTCGAACCCAACAATGAGAAAACCTGGCTACTCAGTGGCGAGCTGGCTTTTTATAATGAAGATTACCCACTCGCACTGCAGCGTTTCAACCGGGCCTACGAACTGGACAGCAGTGACCCGAAGATTCTGCGCAGTCTCGCCAGGGCCCATATGCAGCTCGGCAATCAGGCGGAAATAAAGCACTACCTCGATTTAATTCTGGAACAATCACCAGACGACCCCGCCGCCACACTTTTGAGCGCTGTTTTACTGATGGGGCAGGACGATAATGCAGTCAGCAAGGAAATGCTGGACAATCTTAGTAACCGTTTGTCCAAGCTGGAGGAAGCATTTGCCACCGGCGACAGTATGCTGTTCATTCGGGCCACTGCCGATTATGTGCGCGGTAGTGACGCCAGCGCGATAACCCTGTTCAATTCCTATCTTTCCCGAAATGAGGGTGACCTGGCGGCGATCCGGATGCTGGTAAACCTCTATATCCGCAATGGCGATATCCGGCCAGCCACCCAATTGCTGTCCAGTCACAGAGAGTATCTTGTTAACGATTTCGGGCTCACACTGCAATTAATCTATTTCTATATACAGGAAAAAAATACCTTCGCAGCCCAGGAATTGCTGGAGGAAACCCGCGAGGCAACTGGTGATAATGCCTATGTGACAATGCTTGAAGCTGAGCTGTTGAAAGCTCAGGGCCAACTGACCTCGGCACTGGCTTTGTTAAATGGGCGCGATTATGGCGAACAGGAGCCGATTAGCTACAGTCTGCTGCGCGGCGCCCTCGAGCTGGACCTGAATAGGCTGGAGCGCGCGCAGCGAAGTGCCGGGAAACTGGTGGCAGCTTATCCGGATGACCTCAGGGTGCAAAATTTCAGTGCGGCAGTTCAGCTTCGGCTCGGCGATTGGGACGAGGCGAGGGTGCATATAGATAAAGCGCTATTGCTTGATGGCACTGACCCCCGGGCTCGATTCAACCAGGCCATGCTGTTCAAGCTAACTGGAGAGCCCGAGCAAGCAAGCACCATTCTCAAGGGAATTCTGGCTGACCGGCCCAATCATGTAAAGTCCATTATGTTGCTGGCGCGTATCATGTTTGAGCAGGGCGATTACCAGAAAGCGATAGACTGGAGCCAGAAAGTGTATTCGTATCAGCGTAGCTCTGTATTGCCCGCAGAGCTGCAATTGGACATCTACCGCCAGACGGGCGAATGGCGGGAGGCACTACCTGTCGCCTTGCAATTAACCAAGCTCGATCCGCTGAACACGAACTATATATTAGACCTCGCAAAAGTTTACCTGGAACTGCAGGAGAACGAAGCAGCGCAGCGACAACTGTATAAACTGTATTCTTTGTGGGAGGACCGCCCGCAACTGCTGCGAGAACTGGCCGCTTTGCAGGTTCGCTCCAACAACCTGCCAGGTGCCCGGCGCAGTCTGGAGAAAGCACTTGAACAGGATATGCTGTCCGCCGCTGTGCGACAGGATCTCGCTCGTTTGTCGTTGGCGGAAGGTCGGCCCCGGGAGGCGGCGCAGGCCGTCACCGATTTACAGGCCGAATACGGAGAAAGTTCCGAATTGTCATTCCTTCAGGGCGAGATAGATCTGGCACAAGCCAGGCCGGTGGAGGCACAGCAGAGCTTCCTGAAGGCTTATACACTTGATCGTAATAATCGTGCAGCCCTTATCCAGCTTTATCGGTTGGGTATGCAAGGTGTTGGCAGTGAAGCGTTTACCGGGCTTCTGGAAACAAACCTTGAGGAGGCTTCGATACCGGATTGGGCTGTCCTGTTACTTGCCGATAGCTATATGTACCAGGGTAAGTCGCAGCGAGCGGCGGAGTATTATGAGCGCCTGCTCAACATGCCGGGCTTTGAGAATAACCCTGCAATACTCAATAATCTGGCAAATATTTATGCGCCTGAAGATCTTGATAAAGCCCTGTCCACAGCGCTTAAAGGTCTTGATAGCGGTGAAAAAAATTCCCCCAGTTTACTCGATACGGTTGGTTGGATTCTGGTGCAGAAAAAACGCTATGAGGAGGCCCTGCCGTATTTTCGCAGCGCCTATGCCATGGATTCCAGCAACCCGGAAATACGTTACCACCTGGGTGTTACCCTGATGGCATTGGGCAGGACGGACGCCGCTGAAAAGGAGTTTCGTGCCGCACTCGCGTCGAATTCAGAGTTCGCCGGGTCGCAAGATGCGCGGCTGCGCCTGGAGGAGCTGAAATAGCGTTGCGATAGGCTTATTTGCCACAATACGTTTCAGGGTTTTAAGCCATATTTTTCTATCATGCCGTACAGCGTTGGGCGCGTGATGCCCAGCGCGTTGGCCGCATCCGTAATATTGTTCTCCGCGGCGGTTAACGCTTGCTTGATAGCGCTTTGCTCCGCGTCCTCCCGAACCTGCCTCAGATTCAGGGGCTGTTTTCCCGCCGCAAGCGACTCCGGCATCGGCAATTCCAGATCTGCCGTTGTAATATAGTTGCCATCCGCCATAATCGTGGCGCGTTTGATTCGGCTCTCCAGTTCCCGCACATTCCCCGGCCATTCATATTCGGCTATAGCCAGTATTGCGTCCTGGTCGAAGGCTTTTACCGGGCGTTTCAGTTCCTTGCAGTATCTGTCCAGAAAGGCCTTGGCGATCACTATCGCATCGCCCTCACGCTCCCTTAACGGGGGTATATTAATCGTGATTTCGCTGATTCTGTAGTACAGATCCTCCCGGAACCGCCCGTCTTTAATATGCTCCTCCAGCTTCTGGTGGGTGGCGCATATTATGCGAACGTCCACGGGAATTTCCTTGCGTCCTCCCAATCTTTCGACCACCCGTTCCTGTAGGAAGCGCAGCAGTTTGGCCTGCAACTCCATCGGCAGGTCACCAATCTCATCCAGAAACAGGGTGCCTCCGTCGGCGTATTCGATCTTGCCGATAGTCTGTTGGGTAGCGCCGGTGAAAGCGCCTTTCTCGTAGCCGAACAGTTCACTTTCCAGCAGTGTGTCGGGGATGGCGGCGCAGTTGATTGCCACGATTTTGTTTTTTGCCCGCCCACTCAACTCGTGCAATGCCTGGGCAAACCGTTCCTTGCCCGTGCCACTGGCACCCAGCAGCAGGGTGGTGATGTCAGTGGGTGCCACTTTCTCTACTGTGCGACAGACTTCCAGCATTTTGGGACTGGCGGCGATAATGCCCGATAGTGGGGATTCTTTTTGGTGTTGCTGCAGCCGACGGTTCTCCAACTCCAGTTCGTACACGCGATAGGCGCGCTCTACGATCAAGCCCAGGATTTCCGGGTCTGCGGGCTTCTGGTAGAAGTCGTAGGCACCAAGCGCTATGGCTTTCACCGCATTGGCGCGGTCGTTATCACCGGTCACCACGATAATTTTGGTTTCCGGTGTCAGTGAAAGTATCTCCTGCAGAGTGGCCAGGCCCTCGGTGACACCGCCGGGGTCTGGCGGCAGGCCCAGGTCCAACAGCACAACTCCAGGCTCAACCCGGCGCAGCTGCGCGATGGCGTCTTCCCTGTCGCCGCTAATCACCACTTCGAAATCTTCGAAGGCCCAGCGCAACTGACTTTGTAACCCCTTGTCATCTTCTACTACCAGGAGGTATTTTTTTGTTTTAGCCACCTACGGTTTCCTTATTTTCCATGTTTGATGCTGTGTCTTTGTCTGCGGGTGCGCAGGGTAACACGATGCGAAAAAGTGAACCCGCCCCGGGGGTGCTGGTTACCTGTATTTCACCCCCCAGGCGGCGCACAAATTCCCTGCTTTCGAAGGCACCGATGCCCATGCCGGTCAGGCCCTTCGTGGAGTCGAAGGGCTTGAAGAGGCGATTCCGCAGGAAGACCTCGTCCATGCCGATGCCCGTGTCTTCTATCTCAACGACAGCCTGTTCGCCTTGAACCTGCAGCTTTACGTCTACCTTGCCATTCCTGCTGCTGGCTTCCTGTGCATTCTGGATAATATGGGCAAACACCGTCGCCAGCAGATCCCGGTCAGCCTCAACGAATAGCGCCCTGGGCGGCAAGTCATGCAGGCATGGCACTGGCAGGCTATTTTGTCGCTCAGTGACCACTTCCTGCAGCAATGCACCAAGGTCTACACGCTGGGCCTCAGTGCCCCGAACACCATTGCGCATTTGCTCCATCAGGCGCGTCATGCGTTCCACCGAGTTCCGCACCGTACTGATGACATCATCGATAAAAGCGGGGTTATCGCGGTGGCGTTCTGCATTGGAGACGATGAGTGATTGCTGTGCCAGAATGTTTTTCAGGTCGTGAATCACATACGCCGACAGGCGGTTGAAGGCCTCGAACTGGCGCGATTCCACCAGTGCCTGGTTGGCCTCGTACTGGGCCAGGTGACTGGCGGCCTGGCGTCCCGCCACTTTTAATAAATCCCTGTCCTCCCAGTTGATATCGGGATGGAGGTCTGACTCCCGAAGCAGCAGGATGCCCTGTAGCTGTTCACCGAAAAGCATGGGGATGATCAGCCAGGCCTGTGGCATTTCTTCAAGTAATTTCGGCAGCTCCAGGTTTTCGTAAATATGCGGTGACTTGCGCCATTCCTGCATGTCGATAATCCATTCAGACCGTTCAAGCCAGGCGGGCAGAGCGCCTAGTTGATTGCCGGGCGCGGGTTCGGCCATTGCCCAGTTGCAGGCGAGGCGGAACTGCCCCTCGACGGTTCTGCTCCACAGCAGGCCGCCGGGACTCTTGGTCAGATATGCCATCGCTCGCACGATATTTTCGGGAATATCGTCGCTGCCTTCCGCCAGAGTTTTGGTGAACTGCAACCATTCAGTGCGGTAGTCGTACTTGTAGCTGAAGAAATTCTTGCTGAGCCAAACTCGGGTACGGGCACGGATTTGTCCCGAGAATAGCAGGGCCAGTAACAGCACACCGGAGGCACTCAGGAAGGCGATTTGCAGTACTCCACCCCAGGTGCCGCCGAGGTAGCGGATGAAGTAGCCCACGAGCGCCATAGACAGAAGGTAAATGCCAGCAGCGAGCAAGGTAACGCTGTGAAAGACTACATGGCGCGAAAGGTAAAGATTCTGCCGGCTCTTCTCGCGGCTGTAGCGCCCAATGCCAATGGCCAGAAACAAGGTTCCCACAGCTGCTACAAGCCCCCTGGCTTGCCAGGCGGCAGCGTCAAGTTGGCGGAATAGCAGGGCCTCTGCATACATAAAGAAATCATAGGCGAACAGTAAGCCCAGGCCCAGGCAGAGGTGTTTGACGGACCAGCGTTCGCTTTCGCTGCTGTTACGATAAAGCTGTTCGAGTAGCATCAGGCCAAGCACTGCCATCGCCAGCCACGCCAGAAATGGCAGATCCTGAAAGAGGTCTTCCGGCAGTGACAGCATGCCAGACAGTACGGGGGTGGCGAACAGCGCGCCCAATGCAATGGTAAACCCGACTACAAACCAGGTAATCCAGCGCTTGCCGGTCAATACGTGGTTGGTTCCCTCCAGCCGTAAGCCAAGCAGTCGCAACAGCACGAAACACCAGATGGCATTCCGCGCCCACTCGGTTATTTGCATCAGCCCAATGAGCGGGTAGGTGAGCAGTGTGGAGAGCGCAACGGTGCCCGCCCAGATGGCGGTTACAAGTGTGGCGGCAAGTAACAGCCCCTCGAGTTCTCTTCTTTTGCGTGTAGAGAAGATCAGAACGCTCAATAACGCGTAGGCCACCAGTGCGAAGCCGTAACTGTATAAGCCGATATTGGCGGGCATTGTCGCTATGTATTCCTTTTAACAGTCCATCAAAGCGTGTTTGAGTTCACGTTAGGCGGTGACACTGGTGGTTCACACTATATTCAGACACTATACTCTGGCCGCTTGAGTGTAAATGTTGCCTGAAAATTAGTGAGAAGCGCAGCACATAATAAAGTGCGCGTCTCGAAGTTGGGGAGTCGGGGGAAAAGTATGGATAGTACATCGACAATAGCGATAGTGGGGCTGGGGTATGTCGGCCTGCCACTGGCAGTGGCCTTTGGCAGTAAGCGCAGAACCATCGGTTTCGACCTGAATGAACAAAAGCTGGCCCAGTATCGGTCAGGCCGGGATCCCAGTGGTGAGGTGTCGCCCGCCCAGCTGGCCGGGGCAGCTCTGCTGGAATACACCAGTGAGGCCAGTGATATTGCTGACGCAGATATTATTATCGTGGTTGTACCCACTCCCATCGATGCGGCCAGGCGCCCTGATCTGAGCCCTCTGGAAGGGGCTTGCCGTACTGTCGGGGCACATTTGAGCCCCGGCGCGATTGTTATTTTTGAGTCCACCGTCTACCCGGGCTGCACAGAGGAGGTCTGTGTGCCAATCCTGGAAGAGCATTCAGGCCTACCCTGGAGCGGTCGCAATGCCGATTCAGCCAAAGGCGGATTTTACGTGGGCTATTCACCGGAGCGCATCAATCCGGGCGACAAGGAGCATCGCCTGGAGACCATCGTCAAAGTGGTATCGGGTGATACCGCGGAAACCCTGGATCGGGTCGCGGCCCTGTATAGCGAGGTGGTGACAGCCGGGGTACATCGCGCGGCGAGCGTGAAGGTCGCCGAGGCCGCCAAGGTGATAGAGAATACCCAGCGCGATTTGAATATTGCACTGATGAATGAACTGGCAATGATCTTCAACCGGCTGGGTATCGACACGCTGGACGTGCTGGAAGCGGCGGGGACCAAGTGGAATTTCCTGCCATTCAGGCCAGGGCTGGTGGGAGGCCATTGTATCGGCGTAGACCCGTATTACCTGACCTATAAGGCCGAGGCCGTTGGGCACCACCCGCAGATCATACTGGCAGGGCGCAAGACTAACGACAACATGGGCAAGTTCATCGCAGAGCAAACAGTCAAGCGACTGGTGCACCATGGGCACAGTGTCAACGGCGCCAAGGTGGCGATTCTTGGTCTGACATTTAAAGAGAACTGCCCTGATCTGCGCAATTCACGGGTCGTGGATATTGTCTCGGAGCTGCAGGAGTACTGCTGCAACGTGCTTGTGCACGACCCCCTGGCAGACCCGGAAGAGGCCGTGCGGGAATACGGCATCAACATGATAGCCTGGGACGAACTGGTGGAGTGTAACGCCGTTATCCTAGCGGTCCCACATGCGCAATATCTGGCCCTGGAGGTTAGCGAACTGGCTGGAATGTTGGCTGCTGATGGCACCCTGATAGACATTAAGTCCGTGATCAGCCGCGAAAAGTTGCAGACAGAGGCCCTCAGCGTCTGGCGATTATAGCGGCGATGACCCCTGCCGGGTGGCTACGCCAAGGCTGGCATCAGCCCGGCAGTAATTAAGCGAACTGTTGAGTAACCGGCATCGGAAGTAGCTGTTCCTCATGCAGGCTGTCTATTACCTCCCTGATATCGTCCAGGCCCAGCTGGTGCTTCTCTTCCACCATTCCATGCAGCATCAGACGGCTGCATATCTGGTTTACGATGCGTGGAATGCCCAGGCTGGCGCTATGTATTGGCTGGTAGATTTCGTCTGCCAAAACAGGGTCATTTTGCCAGCCAACCCGTCCAAGGCGGTGCTTGATATATTCTTCGGTAGACTCCGGTGTGAGCGGTTTCAGGTGGCAGGCGGCCACAATGCGTTGGTGCAGTTGCTCCAGCCCCGGCAGTAACACGGTCTGGCGCAACTCTTCCTGGCCTACCAGGAAAATCTGTAACAGGGGCTGGTTGTCCTTTTGCAGGTTGGTCAGCAGGCGCAGCTCTTCCAGCGCATTTTGCGCCAGATCCTGGGCCTCATCGATAATCAGCAGCGGGCGGCGTCCCTCCCGGTGCAGCCGATAGAGGAAAGTTTCCAGACGGTGAATCAACTCCGCTTTGTGCTCGGTATCACCGTTCAGCCCAAACTTCAGCACGGCCAGGCGCAGCAGGTCGTCCGCCTGAATCTGGGTGGAGGTCAGCGCCGCATGGAGGTTGCCCTGACTGCTGAGCTGGGTGGTGAGATCGTTGATCAAAGTTGTTTTGCCGGTGCCGGGCCGGCCAGTCACCATGACAAAACCCTCCCGGCGTTGCAGTGCGTACTGCATATAGGCTTTCGCTTTCTTATAGCTCGGATGCATAAAACACAGGCGGGAGTCCGGGCTGAGGCGAAAAGGCTCCTCGCGCAAACCGTAAAATGTCTCGTACATCCCGAATTATCCCCTGATTAGTACCGCTTTGTGGTGCTGCATGAATCGGGTTGATTATGCCAACTAATCCAGCTTATGGCCCGATTTCCGGTGTTTTGGGGGTCATTTATGCGATCTTGTGCACAGTTAGCGCTTTGCTCCTTTGAAATGTATGCCTCTGATGCGGTTTGATATGAAAAAGGGAGCCTGTATGCTCTCTTTATACTCCTGAGCGGGCCTCCACTGGATGTACGAACACTTTTTCAATCTGACCGCCGAGCCGTTTCGCCTGAGCCCGGATCACCGGTTCTGCTATAACCATGAGCAGTATGCCAAGGCCAAGGCGTACATGGCCTATGCTTTTATGCGCGCGGAAGGCTTTGTCATGGTCACCGGCCAGCCCGGCACCGGTAAGACCACCCTTATAGGTGATTTGGTAGAGTCACTGGCAGATGAGAATGTGGCGGTGGCCAACCTGGTGAGCACTCAGCTGGCAGCGGACGACCTGCTGCGCATGGTTGCCTTTGCTTTCGGCATTACCACTGAGGCGGCAGACAAGTCCCAGGTTTTGCAGCAACTCAATGCCCGTTTCCTGTCCCTGCACCGGGCTGGAGGCCGCGCCCTGCTGATTGTCGATGAGGCCCAGGACCTGACGCACATGGCCATGGAGGAATTGCGCCTGTTAACCAACCTCCAATTGGATGGCAGCCCGCTGTTGCAGATATTCCTGTTGGGCCAACCCGAGCTTCGCGAGCTGATCCACGACCCGGCGCTGGAGCAGGTTCATCAGCGCATTATCGCCACCAGCAATCTGCGGGCACTGAAGGAGGACGAGACCCGGGCCTATGTGGAGCACCGCCTGCATGTGGTGGGTTGGCAGAATGATCCAGCGATAAGTCTGCCGGTCTTTCCCATTATCTATCAGTTCAGCCAGGGGGTGCCGCGCCGTATTAACCTGATCTGTAGCCGCCTGTTCTTGCATACATTTGTGGAACAACGCCATCAGATTGGTGTGGCGGACGCCCGTACCGTGGTGGAGGAACTCCAGGAAGAGCAGCTTTCCACCCGGAACATGCTTAACGATGAGCTGTTTTTTGCCGAGGATAGTTACGAGTCGCCGCTTGCTGAGGAGGGGCTGCTCCCGGCAACCAGTGAACGAATGGTAGCGGAAAGCGCTAAAGAAGCAGACTATGAGCCTGCTGTTTTCCCGGATTCTGCCGATTTGAACGAGTCGTCGGAGGGCGAAGTTGCACATCAGGAAGATTTGTCGGAGGCAGAAACCCCACCGACGGCCGATATCGAGCCTCTTGCGGCTGTCAGGCGTGAGCTTCCCGAAGAGCAAGTTTTACCAGCGGGTTCTTCGAATACAGGCTTGTCGGGCGGGGTTCGAGAGGCGAGGAGTTTTATAAGCATTGAAGCCTGGATCACCCTGTTTGCCGCGCTGGCGGCGGCGGGCCTGGTGGCTCTTTTGGTTGGAATAGATACTATATTGTGATTCTTATCACAACGTTGGTGAGTGGCTGGAGCCTGTCTGCAACTGCATGATAGACTGCCTGAAATAGGGAACTTTACCCGTTACTGGGAGAATAAGATGATGAATGCCGTTTCAAGAACATTTCCGCGAATTGCCGTAATTTTATCGGCGATGGCCATGCCCATGCTGTTTACAGGGTGTGGAGGGTCGTTGCCCGAAGTTCCCAGTGACCAGCGCTTTCCGGATCAGGATTACACCTACCTGATTGGGCCGGGCGACACCATGGAGATATTTATATGGGGTAACGAGGAGCTTTCTGCCGGCGCTATTGTCCGGCCGGATGGCAAGTTCACCACGCGTCTGGTGGAGGATATAGAGGCGAGCGGCAAAACGTCCACCCAGTTGGGCAGGGAGATTGAGGCGGCTTATGCCGAATACGTCAAGCACCCGGTGGTAAGTGTTATCGTCAATGGCTTTGTGGGTGTACCAGACCAGCAGGTGCGGGTGGTTGGCGAGGCGACCTCGCCCCGCAACGTACCCTACAGGAAGCACATGACGCTTCTTGATCTGATGATTGATGTTGGCGGCATGACTGAATTCGCTGCGGGTAATCAATCCGTGTTGATTCGCACTGAAAATAACACGTTCAATAGCTACGGCTTGCGCCTGGATGATCTGCTCAAGGACGGCGATATAGGCGCCAATCTCAACCTTATGCCCGGCGATATTGTGATCATCACCGAGTCCTGGTTCTAGGCAGAAAATTCCTGCGGGTCAGGGAGGCAATAATATGCAGGAAACCATCGCACAAATTCTCAGCTATGTCTGGGGCATCTGGCGTTTTCGCTGGATGGCTCTGGTCATTGTCTGGCTTGTCGCACTGGGTGGTTGGTTGTTTGTGGAGCAGATTCCGGAAAAGTATGTGGGGTCTGCAAGGCTCTACGTAGACACCAATAACGTATTGGGGCCACTACTGCAGGGCCTTACCATACAGCCGAATATCAGTCAGCGTGTGTCCATGATGAGTCGCACGCTTCTCAGTCGTCCCAATCTGGAAAAGGTTATGCGGATGACAGACCTTGATCTGGAAGTGCAGACTGATCTGCAGAAAGAATCTCTCCTGTCTGGTCTCAGGGATTCCATATCGTTGAGAGCTGAGCGAGGAAATGTTTACACGATTAAGGTTGTAGACAAGTCGAGAGAAACAGCAAAGCGCATTACCCAGGCACTCATCACGGTTTTTATTGAGGGTGGGCTCAGTGGCAAACGGGATGACAGCTCCGAAGCGCAGGATTTTCTTGACCAGCAGATAGCGGAGTATGAGGGTAGGCTGGCTGAGGCTGAATCCCGGCTGGCAGCATTCAAGCAGCGGTATGCTGGCTCCCTGCCAGGTTCACAGGGAAGCTATTATTCCCGGCTTCAGCAGGCCAAGCAGGTACTTGAGGCGGCACAGTTGGAGTTGCGCGAGGCGGAAAACCGCCGCAGTGAATTGCAACGCCAGGTTGACGGGGAGGAGCCAATACTGCTTTTCGGCGGCGGTTCCCCATTCGACGCGAGAATCCAGGCCTTACAGGCTCAGGCGGATATGCTGCTTGCCAAATACACTGACCTCCACCCGGAAGTTCGGCAGATTCGCGCTCTTATCGCGGATCTTGAGGCGGAAAAACAGGCCATGCTAGAGCTGGGCAGTGGTGTAGACAATAGCGGAGCATATGCTGAGTTGTCCGCGAGCCCGGTTTATCAGGGTATTCGAGCCATGCTGGCTGAAAGTGAAGCCAATGTCGCTCAATTGCGGGTGCGAGTCGCCGAGTACGAGGATCGCGTTACTACGCTTGATGAACAGGTGAATAACGTGCCGTTGATCGAGGCGGAACTGAAACAACTGGACAGGGACTATCAGATCATCGCGGGTAAGCACAATCAATTGCTGTCGCGCCGTGAATCGATGCGGCTGGGTGAGGACGTGGAGCAGACAGCCGGGGATGTTACCTTCCGGGTCATTGATCCACCGTTTGTTCCCTCTAAGCCCAGCGAGCCGGATAAACTGCTACTGAACAGCATGGTTTTGATCATGGCTCTAGGGGCGGGCGCTGCACTGGCGTTGCTGATGTCTTTCATCAAGCCCGTGGTTGTTGATCAGCAGTCCCTGGTAAGGCTGACCGGCCTGCCGTTGCTGGGAACGATCACAATGATACCCACTCCCGAGGAAAAAAAGCGCGAGAACTGGGGGTTGGTTGCCTTTTCATCCTTGATGGCTGTACTGGTGTTCGCCTTTGTTGGCTTGAATATCGGGCAGGCATTGATGCTGGCACGCGTGTGAAAAATAGCAGGCGGCAGCGCCTCACTATGGGGATATCATGAGCACAATAGAAAAGGCTGTTGAAAAGCTGGAGCGTAAACAGGCCGCTACTGAGCAGCCTGCTACACCGGTAGTTCCCGCCTCGGATACCGTGGAAAAAGTAGTTGCTGAAAGTGTTGCTTCTGCCAACGGTGTACAGCGGGAAGCCCCTCGTCGAGAGCAGGGTGCCCCCGGGAAATTGTCTGCCGCGGTTGGGCCGGCAGCGGCATCCAGGGCAGTCCCGTCGGCGAAAGCAAAGCTGAAACTGCCATTTGAGCTGTTGGCTTCCAAGGGTATGGTTACGCCTATCGCACCTCGCAGTCGAATCGCAGAGGAATTCCGCGCAATCAAACGTCCTCTGCTGCGGAATATTGATGGTGCCACGGCAGCGGCAGTTACTCACCCCAACCTGGTTATGGTGACCAGTGCGCTGCAGGGCGATGGCAAAACGTTTACGGCGGTTAACCTGGCCATTAGTATCGCGATGGAACAGGATAAGACAGTACTCTTTGTGGATGCCGATGTGGTCAAGGCCTCGGCGGGCAATTTATTGGGTGTGCCCGTAGATAGCCTCGGCCTTATCGATCTCCTGGAGGACAAGGGTGTCACGCCGCCTGATGTGATCATTCCCACCAATATTGAGAACTTGCGTATTCTCCCCACCGGGGCAGTCAATGAGAGATCCACAGAGCTGTTAGCCAGCCAGAGTATGCACCAGTTAATGCTGGAACTGTCCAACCGATACCCCGACCGGGTAATTGTTTTTGATTCCCCGCCGCTGCTAATGACATCGGAGGCGAGTGTTCTCGCGAGTTTTATGGGACAGATAGTTTTCGTTGTCAGTACTGATCAGACCCCTAGTGAAGCGGTGACCGAGGCACTGGAGCATATTGGTGGCGATAAAGTCATCGGTATGGTGCTTAATAAGGCCCACAGCCGCCGTAGCAATCTGTTTGGCTTGAGTTCAAGGTACGGATACGGATATGGGTATGGCTATGGCTATGGCTATGGCTATGGAGAGGGCAGCAAGCGGCAAGCTGACGCCGGGGCGAAGGCCAACTGATGTCACAGGCGTATTGAAAATGCAAAAACTTGGCACGTTTGGATACTCCTGCATTGCAATTGCCGCTATTGCAGCGCCAACGCATGCAGCTGAATGGACCAATAGTGCAAGTGTGAAAACCGGTGTTACTTATACGGACAACGTGTGTCTCTCTGCAGACAACACGCAGGATCAGTGGGTAGGGCTGATAACACCCGCAGGGAACATATCTGCCAATGGCGCCCGTGCGAATATGAATCTCAGCGGCTCGGTAGAGTTCAATACCCTGACTGACAGCAAGCTGAAAGACCAGGGTTGTTCGGGCGGCAGCAATGGCAACCGGGAGCAGTTTGCTCCCCGGCTCAGTGGAAGCGCAGATGCCATCCTCGTAGAAAACTGGTTTTATATTGACGGTGGCGCCAATATCACCCAGAATCAGGTTTCGCCCTTCGTCAGCGGCGGCGGAGATTCTCTTGACCGCACCGGCAACACAAATACCACCTACAGTTACAGCGTAAGCCCCTATATTTCCCGCCGGTTCAAGGACGTGGCAGAGGCGACCCTGCGGTATACCTGGAATGACCAGTACAACAGCACAGACGCGGTTCGTGACAGTAGTCAGGAGAGTGCGCAAGCGCTTATCGGCGGTGTGCCCGGCACCTCAAAGTATATATGGGGACTGCAGGGCGATTATTCAAAGGTGAGTTACTCCGACTCGAGTCTACCCGTCGATGACGCGGTCAATAATAATGACAGTGAGTTGAAGTCCGCCCAGGTAAACCAGGGCTACCAGTTTACCCGCGCCTGGCAGCTGAACGGCTTTTATGGCAACGAGTGGAACGATTTTGTTTCCACCCGTGACGATATCGATGGCAGCTACTGGGACGTCGGCGTGCGCTGGACTCCGAATTCGCGTACCACGGTGGACGCCGGTACCGGCCACCGCTTTTACGGTGACAGCCCGCGATTTGCCATCAGGTATAGCCACAAGCGCAGTGCATTCAACGCGAATTACGCCAAGACCCTCACTTATGACCGAAATATTCGCACGCTGGACGACTCGCCGGCCGGCAATCCGGATTTCCCGCCGCCTGGCGTTGATCCGGGTGTAACAACCCTGAGCGATAGTCCTATTCTGGATGAGCGCTTCACCCTGGGCTATACCTTTCAGGGCAGGCGGACGGACTTCGGTGTCAGCGCGTTCCAGTCGGAACAGACAAGGCAGAGCGGTAGTACGACTCTGGGGGTTAGCGAATCCACTTTCAGGGGCATTACAGTCGTCGCCAGCCGTACCATATTCCAGGATATATCGCTTAATGCACGTGTGAACTGGAATGAACAGGAGCCCAAGGGCCAGACAGGCAGCATTGCTCGTAAGTCTGAAACCTGGTCCGGTTCATTGGGATTGAACAGAAGGCTGGGCCAGCGTATGAATCTGGGCGCAAATTACGTCTACACTGACCGTAGTTCCAATAACGGATTCGATGAATACACGGAGAACCGGATTACCCTGGATCTCAATATAGATTTATAGGGGTAGGCAAGATGCCGGTAGCACATCACGCTGGGCACATACTCTGTGTAGTTGGCGCCAGACCTAATTTTATGAAAATCGCCCCTATTATGCGGGCCTTCTCCAATCGCGAATCCCGTTTGTCAGCCCGCCTTTTGCATACCGGCCAGCATTACGACGTGGCCATGAAACACGCTTTTTTTGATCAATTGCATATTCCCCAGCCCGACATTGACCTGGAAGTAGGCTCGGGTAGCCACGCCCAGCAGACCGCCGAAATCATGAAGCGGTTCGAGCCGGTGCTTGATGAAACAACTCCGGCAGCGGTGTTGGTGGTGGGGGATGTTAACTCCACCATCGCCTGTGCCCTCGTAGCTGTCAAGAAAGGCATTCCGGTGATCCATGTGGAGGCCGGCCTGCGCAGTGGTGATCGGCAAATGCCCGAGGAGATCAATCGAATTCTCACCGATCAGCTATCAGATTTGCTTTTCACGACCGAAGCCGGGGCAGAGGAGAATCTGGCCCGGGAGGGTATTGCCCGGGATAAGGTGCATTTTGTCGGCAACGTGATGATCGACACCTTGCTGTTCAATCTGGAGCACGCGGTGCCGGCTGCGGAGACCATCGCGGGTGCTGGCGGCGGTTTGCCCGGGCCTGAGGGTTACGGGCTGGTGACCTTACATCGGCCCTCCAATGTGGATGATCCCGCGGTATTGGAGCGCCTGCTGAAGGTGCTGGGCCAGATCAGCGAACGCACACCGCTGTTGTTTCCGGTCCATCCTCGGACATTGGCGCGGGTCGCCGACGCGGGCCTGAATGACTTGCTGGGCAGTTTCGCCATTAAAACTCTGCCACCCCAGGGCTACCTGGAGATGCTGGGTCTTATGCGGGAGGCGCGCGTTGTATTGACTGATTCCGGGGGTATCCAGGAGGAGACCACCGCCCTGGGTGTACCCTGCATAACTCTACGTGAAAGTACCGAGCGGCCGATTACGGTGGAGCAGGGAACAAATACTGTTGTTGGCACCGATACAGACAAAATTTTAGCCTGTTATGGTGATGTAATATCGGCGGGGGGCAAGCTAGGTAGGGTGCCTGAGTTGTGGGACGGTAATGCGGCACAACGGATTGTAGAGGTCGTCAATAAGTGGGTAGTGGGTCGCGCATGATGGATAAAACTCCCGGACAGCCGGCAGCTTCCTCCACGATCAACGCCATGACAGTAGACGTGGAAGATTACTTCCAGGTGTCGGCCTTTGAGCCCTACCTCAGCCGGGAGCTCTGGGATAGCCACGCATGTCGGGTAGAGGCCAACACCGACCGGATTCTCGAACTGTTTGATGCTCATCAGGTACACGGCACTTTCTTTACCCTGGGCTGGATCGCCGAGCGCTATCCGGATCTGGTGCGGAGGATCGTCCAAAACGGACATGAACTGGCAAGCCACGGCTGGCAGCATATCCGGGTCAGTGTTCAGACTCCCCAGGAGTTTCGCGAGGATGTAACACGCACGCGTAAGTTACTTGAGGACATCAGTGGCCAGTCGGTGAAGGGCTACCGTGCGGCCAGTTACTCGCTGGGGACCAACGAATCCTGGGCCTGGAACGAATTGGCTGAGGCCGGGTATCGATACAGTTCCAGTATCGTTCCCATCCGACATGATCATTATGGTATTCCCGACGCCCCACGCTTCGCGTTTCAGGCCATAGACGGCAAGCTGCTGGAGGTGCCTATTACCACCGTGGCACTGGCTGGTCGCAATCTCAACTGCGGAGGTGGTGGCTGGTTTCGCTTGTTTCCCTACGCTTTTTCCCGCTGGGCCTTGAACAGAGTTAACCAGAGAGAAGGGCAGCCCGGCATTTTCTATTTTCATCCCTGGGAGATCGATCCGGAGCAGCCCCGGCCTGAAGGGCTGGGTATAAAAACCCGCTTTCGACACTATCTCAACTTGCATCGCACGTACGGGCGTCTGGAGCGTCTGCTGACGGATTTCCGCTGGGGGCGTATGGATGAAATTTTTCTGGAAGATGTGAGCTTATCAGGACCCGACTAGCCTTTTGTATATGGCTCCGGCCAAACTTCGTGCTGCACAAAGCAGGCCTCTGACCGTTTTCAGGTTGTAACATTCCAGACGATATAATTCACGGCGACTGTTCATCCAGTCAGCCTTGTAATTGTCATCACCTGTCAGGTAGTCGATGGTATGAACCTTGTCATCGGTAATAATTGCTTCGAACAGGTGCCGCGACAACAAGGTACCTACAGAGTATTTGGAGTAAGCTGGATCGTAGGCGAGTTTGTAAATGTATGCATTGCCATTGGCAACCAGCCAGATCTGGGTGGCAATAGGAGCGCCATTTTTATGGATAAAACCAAGGCGTAATGTGCCATTTTCGCTGCAATTTTGCACTAATCCATCTATGAACTGTGGGTGCGACTCGGCAGCTTTCCAGCTCTTCGAGTACAATGCGTGATAGTCCGCCAGGGCATCCATTACGTTTTCATCTCGAACAATACTGTATTCAATGTCGCCTGCCACGGCGATTTTTTTTCCCTTGCGCTTTACGGTGTGTTTGAGGCGGCTGTTGATGGTGGACCAATATTCTGTAAAAGTGGTGATCTTCTGGTATCGCCAGTTATAAGAATAAATATACGATCTGGTAAAAAAAGCGCTATTTTGCAGCGCCATTTTGAATCTATCTCGCACTGCAGGTGTTAGCGGGCATATTTCAATTTTATCGTACTGTTTGAGAAAATCGCTGGCCTGTTCAAACAATATTGCAAGTAACTGCCGCTGATCCTGCCCTGCACTTATACAGTCGAAGTAAGGGGTATAATAATTGCTGAGGCTTTTCAGAATTCTGATGCCGCTATCACGACACTCGAGCATGGGAAGCAGGAGGAGGGTGCTGCGCTCGTTCTGCAATATCAACCAACGAATTTCCCCCTGGTCCGAGGCGACAGTTCGGGAAAACAGCTCAAACCAGGTTGCCCCAGAAAATGGTGAGAAACTTTCACTGGTTTCCAGTAGTGACAAAGCGGATGTGGGCAGATTTTCCCAGGAGCGGGCTACACTGAAGTTTATGGCGTTATTTTTTTTGATTTATTTGCTCCAGTGCAATGTGCCGGGAACAGGCATCAATTATTAACAGACAATTCTTCTCGGTCGGGACTACCCAGCAAATTCAGTGTTTCTTCCAGTAGTGCCGGCACCATAGACACTTCCTGCGTAAACCAGAACGGGTCCCCCCTCACCACTCCGGTACATATAGTAGGGTGAGGCGCTTCTCGAAGCGTCTGCAGGGCCTGTTCTGAGGTACGCCCCAACTTCAGAACTTCCAATGCCGTTACTTCCAGCCAGTCGAGTTGCACGCCGGGTGGTATACGACAGCTGCCAAGATCAGCCTCTGATAGCTCTGCAATCAATTCACTGTTTAACCTGTAACCGGCAATCTCTGGAGCAGCGGTACTGTCCCCCAGCCCCGGCGGTTTCACTGACAAAGAGAGTTGGTCCAGGCGCCTGAACTGGGTGAGAACTCTTTCGCCAGAAACAACGGGTTGCCAAAATATTAACCTGGAGACTTTATGAGTATCGCGCTGTACACAAGCGCTGGCTAACAAGCACCCGGCCCGCAATCCCCAGAGAATAAGCTTATCAACACTGAAATTTGCTTGTGCCCATTCGCAAACAAATTGTAAATCCCTTATCCAGCTTTCCCAACTGGCTTCTTCGAACTGGCCACTGCTGTCACCTGTGCCGAACAGATCAAACAGCACCACGGGATACCCCATGCTAGCCATTTGTTTAGCCTGAGCGGATACCATTGGCCGACTTTTATTCATTTCTTCGGCGAAAGGCGGTACATGGATAATTACCTGGGTGCATTGCTTTTGCCGGTTGGCAGGTAAAAATGTCAAACAAAAGAGTGGGCCGTTTGGGCCCTGCAGAAAGGCGGTTTCGAGATCGCAGTCTTTCACTGTGCCAATTTGCCTTCTACATATTGCACGAGATGGCCCACACTTAGAAACGTACTCTCTGTCATTTCGTCATCGTTGGCGATAAAGCCGAAGTGATCTTCCAGAGCTTCGATGAGCGCGACTACAGCCATCGAGTCAAATTCGGGTAAGGCGCCTAATAGCCGTGTGTCAGACGTAATTGATGCTCTATCTCCTTCTATATTGAGAATGGAAATAAGTATACCGATAATCTCTGCTTCGCAATTCATAGTATTTGCTTTAGGCGTCAGTCACTGGGTTGAGTTTGTTCCCGGAGCATGGATTCGAAAGATTCTTCATCATCCCCCAGGCGAATATCATCAAAATAAATAACCCGGTTGACTCTTGGGTGATATGAGCCCAATTTCAGGTAGACGCCCCTGAGATCGTTGTAGGCATTAGGTCCATTGTACTTCACGATCTGCTCTCCGTCTTTCCAGATCTCAATATATCCATCGTCCGCATAAGACCAACGAACCTTGAAAAGCCAGTCTACCCAGACACCGGTTTCAACTTTTCTCTCCCACAGTGGCCAAATTGCCTTGGCCCCTGGTTTGCTCAGAAAATCGCTATCTGAACCGTAAGTGATTCTCCAGTTGCCATGCCGTATACGCAGTGCCAGTGGCGGACCTCGCCCCCCTTTTTCGCCAAAAATTCTGTCCCTGGAGCTGTGCCACTGGGCAACAACCTCATTCTTTGGGGAAAATTCAGATTGTTCCGGCAGAAAAAGGCTGAAGCCATACCACCGCTCCTCATTGAATGGTTCATGGAAAAGCCACCACAGAAACGGACTGCCAAATTTTGGAAGTATTTCGCATCGAGTGCCAGGCTCTGCCGTAAACTTGATCGACTGTTTCCTACTTCTTGCCTGTTCCGTCGAGTGGTCGATCTTACAGCCCTTATACTGGTCGATCTGCCAGTGTTCCTCCTTCAGGTCCCCTGTCTCAAAACTGCGCAACACCAATTCTGCCGAGGCGCTTGATATTACGAGGTATGAAAGTACAAAAATCAGTGTATTACGCATAACGTCAAATGCCCTGGTTATTTGCCTTGAAGCAGCTGTAGTACACTCCGTGTAGCGCATTCTTCTGCGAAAAATGGCTATACCAGCTGATCAAACACATCGGCCAGTTTCGCGGTAAGCGCACTGTAATTGAAATTATCAATCTGAGAAATATCTACTGCCTTAAACTCATTGCCATTCCTGACAAGCTCGATAAGGTGCACTTTTAGATCATCGACCCTATTGGGAAAAGCAGCTCCCAGGCTGTGCCGTTGTATCAGGTTTGCGGTTGCGCCTTCCCCGCCCACCACAACGAGCGGCCTTCCGGACGAAATGTACTCATAGATTTTGCCCGGTATCTGTAGTGGGAAATCCTGCTGTAGAATTAGTAGATTATCCGCCTGTCGCATCTCTGTCAGGTAATTTTCGTGGCTTAGAGGTGGTTCTCGCGTTACCAGGCCCTTGGCCTCGAGCTCTTCCACCAGGCGGTTGCAATCGGGGCTCTCGACCAACCAGTTACCAATGAATCGAATTTTAAGATCGCCTGGTACAAGAGCGCCCTCCGTCAATAGCTGGTCCACGGATTGCAGTAATTGTAGCGGTTTCCGAAGTTCATACACAGATCCAAAATGGCAGAGTTCGGTAGCTGCCTGCTTCTTTACGGCTGCCTTCTCCGTCTCGTCCTGTTGCAGCAGAATGTCATTGAACCCATTGGTAATGGATACAAATTTGGTGGCAAACTCTGGATAATCCTCAACGAACGCCATCCTCAATTCTTCGGTGTTCGCGATAACCCGGTTAGCGCGGCTCACGATTTCCCGCTCCAGCTTCTGGGCCTTTTTTGCCAGTCTGTCCGATTCAGCTGGCTTTGGGTTGCGGGTCCAGGGATCTCGGAAATCAGCGACAAAGGGGATGCCCAGGTAATCGGCGACCTTCTGGCCCGCTACGAGCGCAGACCAGGGGTTTGCTGTGGCATATACCAGCTCTGGACGTTTTTCCCTGGGCAGACTCTTCACATGATTCAGCACGGCAGATATCCAGGGCTTTTGGTGATCGGGAAAAAGGAATATCTGGTTGAGAAATTCTGACTTCAGTCGAGTGAAAGGTCCATCCTCGTCGGCCGTTGCGGCATCATCGGTGCCAATCTGCGGTTTAGACAGCGATTGTTTTACAGCTGGGCGGGTGACAGGCAGCCAGCGCCTCATAGTCTCCCGGAGAGCCAGCAGTTCCTTCAAGTAATTCGTATGTTTGAGCCGGTCTACCTCGAGTACCTCGGGAATCAAGCGGGTCAGGGATTGATCTATTGCCACGGGTGGATGGACGTCGTGCAGGTCGGTACTCACGATATGGGGAAGGTACCCATATTCGCCGAGATGGCGGCTGAAACCCACCGGTCTGAGCGAGCCGCTGGCCGCAATTGGAGGAAAGTAGTAAGCAAGAATTAATACGCGTTTCATACACCTGGCGTCTATTATTAAACTGGAACATACTCTACGATAATTTCTATGCTAGGATAACCTATATCTTTATCTCTCGGTCGAGGGGTGATACTTTTCGGTGGAGAAGCGTGGGTTCTTCCCTGCAAGTTGTGACCCAGTTATCAGTTACAAGAACCTATTCGGCCGCTTACAAAATCAGCACCAATTGTCTTACATGAATACAAGTTACGAGTCAGCAGTAAACAGTAAGGCCGTTCTTGTGCTCGGGCGCGATATACGGGCGTTCCTGACGACTATAAGATCATTGGGCAGGGCCGGCCTGGCTGTGCATGTGGGCATGTGCCCTGCTGATGACCTGGCGCTGCGATCCAGGTATGTTGCCCAATATCACGACATTCCCAATTATTCTGACAATCCGGACCTCTGGTTGGAAGTGATATTGGTGCTCATTAAGCAACACCAATTTGAACTGATCATCCCGACAAATGACGAATCCGTCATCCCTGTTCAGCTTCACAAGCTGACCCTGCTGAGGCAGTGCCCGGTATATGCGCTCGAAGATCGTGTTTTCGAGTTGGCAATGGACAAGATAGCCAGTTCAGAGCTCGCAGAGGAGTTGGGTATCCCAGTGCCTATGCAGGCGCAAATTTCTGTCACCTCCGAAAGTTCTGCTTTACCCGATGGGTTTGCTTACCCTGTTGTGATCAAGCCGCCATCCTCATTTACAACGGATGACCTCGACAACCGTAGGGAAGTCCATCATATAGGCTCGGAACAGGAGTTCCAAAAGTTCCTGGCAGCAAACAGCAGCTGGGAGCTGGCATTACTTCAGGAAAATTTTTCCGGTATTGGTGCCGGTATTGAGGTGTTGGCTGATCAGGGAGTGATCCTGTTTGCTTTTCAGCACCTTCGTGTTCATGAGCCAATTGAGGGCGGCGCTAGCTCCTACCGAAAAAGCGTGCCACTGGACCCTGGCCTGCTGGATGCCACCGAGCGATTTCTGAAAGCCTTGAACTATAGCGGCGTGGCAATGGTTGAGTACAAGCTCAATCCGGACACTCAAAAATGGGTGTTTATCGAGATCAATGCGCGATTCTGGGGCTCTCTCCCCCTTGCCGTAGCCGCAGGAGCTGATTTTCCCCTCTACCTCTATCAGTACCTGTGTGAAAATCGCAGGGATTTTCCTCAGATCTATCGCAGCAATATCTACAGCAGGAACTTACTTCGTGACCTGTACTGGATGAGTGACAACATCAGGGCGCGCCTGCAGAAAAAACACCTTTCTACGACGGTGCCCTTGAACAAGGTTGCCAGTGAGTTCATCAACGTGGTGACCATGAGGGAACACATTGATAGCTTTTCGCTTGATGACATGTCGCCGGCTGTAGGCGAGCTGAAGGGCATACTGGCGCTCATATTTGAAAAAATCACCAGGTATGTCAAAACGACAGTATTGTCCATGGCACCGGTTCGCAGGCATATGGCCAAGAGAATAAAGAGCCAGTTCAACGACGCCAATTCTGTACTGTTCGTATGCTATGGCAATATCTGCAGGAGTCCTTTTGCAGAGCAGTGCGGAATCCAGCAATTAGGGAGTAAAGGCCGGTTTTACTCCTCTGGTTTTCATCAGGTGGATTGCAGGCAGTCACCCGAAACAGCAATAGTGGCTGCAGGGAAATTTGCTATCGATCTTTCGGCCCACCGATCGAGCACTATTTCTGCCGACGATGTTGCCCAGGCTGATTTGATTTTTGTCTTTGATGAGAAAAACCAGCTTGCATTTTCCAACCACTTCCCCGGGGCAAAATCGAAAGTGCATTTGTTGGGTTATCTGCTTGATTCCGGCCCGCTGGAAATTACTGACCCTTATGGCGGCAGTGAAGACGAGTTTGAAAATATCTATAGCCGAATTAGAACTGCCATTTCCAATTTGGCCAGTTAACAGCTGGCCTCGCTAGCTGGTTTTTCTTGCGCAAGGGCCACGCTGATTAGCTACTATGAATAGAGTTTTAAAGAAAAACGAATATAAGTGCGTGGAACTGCACGAAGAAACTGATGGCTCACGGTATATTTCCAAACGCTACAGCGGGCACCCTGTAGAGAGCCTGACTTCCAATACTGAATACATATATGCTGCACTGCAGTTCTTTCATGAACGGTTTAATGAAATACTTGATTGCCCCAGGCCATATGATGTTGACCTTGAGGCCTATCAGGTGCAGATGGAGTATTTACCCAACCTGCCATTGGCAAGCCGCCTCACCTTTAACAACCTCTATTTAGCCAACCAATTCTTCCACAAATGCTATGCCATTAGAGAGGATTTTGGGTTTCTGAGAACTATCCGTAATTCGGTGGTAAGCACACCTCAAATCGAAGTGCTTCTTGATAATGGCTTTCCTTTGAGTCTGGGCTTAAAAGGTGATCTCAGAGAGAATTTGTGTTTTGGGGGTAACCGCTTGATATTGGCAGATATAGACTCAATCGCTTTGGAGCCGCTGGGCTTGAGTGAGTTACTTTTTTACATAGAGCTTTACGCATCCTTGAAAATGCTACCCAAAACACTCATTCAACTGCTCTCTCCGCCAATACCAATTGCGTTTCAATATCTGGATAAGGCGGAAGCGCAACAAGTGACAGTTGCTGCACAAGAAATATTGACTCTGAAGATGGCAAATATTGCTCGACCATTTCGTGGCATAAAGCACCATGTCAGCCAAACCTGCTTGAATATGACTATTGAAAAGTACTACCGCTGATCTGGTACCGGTTTTTGGCAGGGGTGACCAGGTTCCTAAAACCGCGTTCGCGCTGGAGTGTTCAGAATATGGCCCCCCTTTTGTAAAAACAAAGGACAAAATGGGACCTGGTACACACTTTGGTAAGATAGCAGTACCGGCTTTGGCCGGGTTACTCATACCCTGAGGGGATAACTTTTTTGTTTGGTTGCCAGTTGATGGATAAATATTGGTTGGGAAGAACTACATGATTATTAGTCATGCTCACCAGTTCGTCTTTATAGAGGTCCCCCATACGGGGTCACACTCCATCAGTAGTGAGCTGATATCTCTATACGAAGGGGAGCAGATACTCAGGAAGCATGCCAACATTAGTCAATTTATGGCTCAGGCAAGTGCGGACGAAAGAAAATACTTCAAGTTCGCTACCGTACGGAATCCACTGGATTATATGGTAACGCAATATTTCAAGTACAAATCCAATCATAAAGGGCAGTATACAAACCCTCAGCAGTTGTTGAAGAATGGCGGACACGTTACCTCTGAGCATCTTAAGCACTTCACTTTTGTCCACGACGAAAACAGAACATTTGATGAGTTTCTATTGCGTTTTTTCAACCGCACTTACAACAATTGGTTTCTGTTGGGGAGCCAGTATTTTGATTTCGTGATCAAGTTTGAAAACCTGCAACAAGACTATCGAAGAGTACTTGATCTGATGGGGCTCGACTTCCATAGGCCTTTGCCTCACATCAATCCGACCGCGGGCAAGGATGCACTTGATTATCGGGAGTACTATCCTGACGCCATTATGGATTCCGTGTTGCGAAACTATGGACCATTTATGCATAAATGGGGCTATGACCTACCCAGGGGGAAATCCAATACCGACATACCTCTTACCAGTAAATTGAAGTTTAATTTGGTCGACAAGACTGTAGATTTTAGTTCCGGATATTTGAATTTGAACCCGGATGCACCTTACTTGAAGAAAGCCAAAGACCTTGTGGACAGGCTTTTGTAGATCATAGGAATAGTGTGAGTTGGCGGGAATACCAGAAGCGATGAAAATTTGATGAAACGTATAGCTTCAGTACTTCTGTATGCTGCTGGCGTTGGCGGTGTGATGCTGTTGATCATTAATCTCTGGGGTCTGTTTATGCCGCTGAGGTCCCCTGAGATTGGGGAGGATTACGCAGATTTCGCGCGCAGTGGGACCTTAAGCTCGGGTGAGTCGTTTCGTCGCTTGCAAAATCTCGCCGAGCGCAGCAGCGAAAAGGAACTATTCCTGAATGAAGCGACAAAAATCTTTCATCAGGGTATTGCCCATATTCCCAGAGAGGATGTAGAGCAGAAAGGGCTCGATTATTACCGCATGAGAGTCCCGGTGTGGGAAAATTTTATTCTCTATGCGCTGAGCTACGTAAAGCCCGATACTTACATGGATTATGAGTTTTGTAGTTACCGTAAGGCACTTGAAAGAGGGACCGGGCGGTGTGGCCAACAGTCATTGGCGTTGGTTGATTATCTTTCCAGAAACAACATCGAAACCGGGTTCATCAGTCTTGGGGGTCATGCAATCGCCACGGCAAAGAGTGACGATGGAACCTGGCATATGCTGGATCCGGATTATGGCGGAGTCGTGCCATTTGACCTAAATGCCGCCGAAAAGAATCCGGCGTCAGTCATACCGTACTATTGGAGTCCGGCTATTGTAGAAAACAATATGGCAAGGCTTTATGGTTCTGAAAATAACGGGATTAAGTATGGGGGGCCGGAAGCACGGTTTGGCCGGGCCTGTAAAATCGAGCAGGCTGCCTATTTGCTTAAATGGATTGCTCCGTTTACTTTAATCGCGATTTGGGGTTTTTACATGGTGCGTACAAGGAAACGGTGACAGATCGAGATATGTGCCAACATTACATCAAGTAGAAAGTGGTGTGAATGCCCTTTTCAAAAAGGAGTTCTTATGTACTCTTTTCGCCACTCTGATGAGTTCCCGAGATTCGTATTCGCCTTTATTATTCTCCTTAGCTGTTTGTATATTTCACGTCCTGTTATAGCTATCCCTGCTTTTGAGGGAGCGGAAGGGTTTGGCGCGAATACTTCGCATGCACGGGGTACGGGTGTTTGTGTGGTGGATAATTTGGAGGACACAGATCAAGTACAAGAAGCCAAACAGCTGGTGCAAGGGAGCTTTCGCTATTGCCTTGGCAGGGCGAAAGAGTCTGGAGGCAGCTACATAATTTTTGCCATCTCGGGAACGATAAACTTAAAACGGCCAGCGTTTATTCCATCCAATACCTATATAGCAGGGCAGACCTCGCCTGGCGGCATAGCCCTCGAGGGAGCAGCCATTGTTATCGAGAATGCAGAGAATGTAGTGGTGCGCCATTTGCGACACCGGGAGGCGGCAAATAAGGGAGACGCCTTCACGGTCAGTAATGCTCATAATATTGTTATCGATCACGTCTCTGTGAGTTTCTTTAAAGACGGAGCGGTGGATATAGTCGATGGCTCAAGTGACGTGACAATTCAGTGGAGCCACATGGGCGATGCGATTTTTAGCGGTTTTAAAGATGAGCGTTATCACGGGCAACCCAACTTATTGCGCACTGACGTAAATCGCATATCGTTGCATCATAACTTCTATACTCATGGCCACACACGAATGCCGTTAGTGAGTCATAATGTTGCTTATCCTGGATTTCTAATCGAATTTTCGAATAACGTTATTTACAACTACGGTAAGTATCCGTCTCGATTTGCAGCATATGAAGGTCTTGGGAATGTCATAGGGAATTACTATGTACCCGGCCGTAATACGCACTCAGATAGCTCCGTTAGTCCTATTGGAGCCAAAGGTAAAAATGTACTGCTTCATAAAAGTCTGGGCGCTGGAGCACGACCGCCCATTCTTGTTGAAAATGGCATGAGGCTGTTCTTGCATGACAATTTCATGGAAGACGGCGACGGGCATGATGGCTCCAACTTTACCGATAAATATGGTAAACAAATTGATTTTGGGCGGCCAGGTCATGTCACGGGTGTCCGCAAGGATCAGTCGCAACCGGAAGGGCGAATGGTAGCCTCAGCTGCGGGGAAGATAGTCGAAAAGGTCGTTCCATTCGTCCCACTAGAGCACCGTGTCGCTGCAGTTCCTCAAATCAAAACTGATCCAGCAAAGACAAATATGAGAAGTGTTTTGCAGTCGTTTGGAGCATTACCTCGCGACAATACCGATAACCGTCTGGTTAAGGAATTCCAATCCCGTTGGGGCAGGTGGAAGTACATTAAGCCCTTTGACGAAAACCGGTACACAGTTGGCCTTATCATTGACTCGGACTTTGACGGTATGTCGGACGATTTTGAGAAGCGGGCGGGAGGAGATATAGGTCCGATTGGTCACGATTTGAACGAGAATTTGGATAATATCGAGATCTACCTGGACGAACTTGCCCATGCACTGCTCGAATCTAACCCTGCTATAGCACTCAAAAATTAAATGGCGTTTCAGGAGCCCAATGAGATTCCCTCCTGGCGCAGTGCTCTTTGCCTGGATAAGTTAAGAAATGGGAACTGAATCTCAATAAACAAGGCCAAAAGCAGATTTGGCGGTGGTTGCAGTAGTCATCCATTGCGCATCAGGTGTACCCTGACTCTTTAGTGCTACTTACCTGACAAGAAGTGATGATGCTACTAACGACCATATTCTGGGCCTCGCTATTCCTGGTCATCTATCCTCATCTGATCTACCCGCCTCTCATCGCAGTTTTGGCCAGATACTTTCCAACGAAGAGGAACTTCGAAGAATACTCTGAAGACTGGCCGTCGGTGACTTTCATTATATCGGCGTTCAATGAGGAAGACGTTTTGAACGCGAAATTGCAGAATGCTACGGAGATGCACTACCCGGAAACACGACTCAAAATTATGGTCATCTCCGATGCCAGTGATGACAATACCGATGCAATAGTGGCGGCATGGAGCCAAAGGGATAGCAGAATAGTGCTTCATCGGCAGGAGCAGCGTCTGGGCAAAACCATGGGCCTGAATGCCGGAATCGCGAAGGCCGATAGTGACTTGTTGGTATTTTCAGATGCCAATGCCATGTACCAGGAGAATGCACTCAAGGAGTTGGTGAAGAGCTTCAAAGAAGAAAAAGTAGGGTATGTGGTAGGTGCAGCCTTGTATAACAAGGATCATCAATCGGGTGCTAACCAGAGTGAGGACCTCTATTGGAACCTTGAACTCAAATTGAAGGAATGGGAATCGGGTTTCTATTCCGTCGTTGGCGGAGACGGCGCCATTTACGCTATTCGCCGGCACCTCTTTTGGGAACTGGACGCCGATGATATCAACGACTTTGTAAACCCTTTGCAGATAGTCGCGGCCGGTTACCTGGGGCTATTCAATCCGAAGGCTATTTGCTACGAGGATACTGCAGAGGAATTTGAGAAAGAATTTAAAAGGAAGCGACGGATTGTAAACCGAAGTTGGCGGGCATTTAGAAAGAATGTGTCACGGTTCAGCTTTCCAGCGCATGGGCGGTTCCTCTTTGAACTTTATTCACATAAGGTGATTCGCTGGCTTGCTGTGGCGTTTTTACTTACCGCCACTATAAGCTCTGGAATACTGAGTTTTTGCAGCCAGGGGATAGTGTATCCGGCCGTATTTTTGGGCCTTATCGGCTCTTTGATCGTGGCACTAGTGGGGTCCTATTTTGATCGACGCGGCGCGGAGATGCCCAGGCTTGTCTATCTTTGCTATTACTTTTACTTTGTCAATTTTTCCGCGATTCTGGGGATTCTGGACAATGCAAAAGGTGTGAGACATATTACCTGGGATCATGTGCGTGGCGACAATCAGGGCCAACGATAGTAATTGAAAGGACAGTGCAGGAATGTGTGGCATAGCCGGCATATATTATAGGGACAGTGCTCGTTATGTAGGTGAAAACCACCTGCAGGGGATGATCGACAAGATCATCCATCGGGGCCCCAATGATCAGGGAATTTACTGCTCAAAGAATGTGGGCCTCGCAATGCGTCGGCTGAGCATTATCGATCTCGAGGGTGGGCATCAACCTATCATGTCTCCAGATGATCAGAAAGTGATCGTTTTTAACGGGGAGGTATACAATTTTCGTGATATTCGGCCTGAGTTGGCGAAACAGGGGCACACGTTCCGGACAAACTCAGATACGGAAGTTGTATTAAACGCCTATCAACAATATGGAATCGACTTCCTGCAGCATCTCAACGGCATGTTTGGGCTGGCCATTTGGGATGGGTTAGAGAACAGGCTATTGATAGCCCGAGATCGCATCGGAATCAAGCCACTCTACTACTACATGGATGATCAGCAGGTCGTATTTGCGTCAGAAATTAAATCCATACTATCGGTGCCCGGCATCAATCCAGAGCTCGATCATCAAGGCCTGGCAGCCTATTTCAAATACGGCTTCACGCCAGCGCCCCACACCATGTTCAAGAATATTTACAAGCTCCCGCCGGCTCATTTTATGTCGCTGCAGGACGGAAAAATATCCATAGAAAAATACTGGGATGTTTCCTACGCAGACAAGTTCACCGCCCCTGAAGAGCAGTTAACAGGGGAGCTTTACGATCTGATGAAGAGCGCGGTGAAGTATCAGATGGTTGCTGATGTGCCTCTTGGCGCGTTTCTGAGTGGAGGAATCGACTCGAGCTCTATAGTGCACTTAATGCGGGAGCTGGGCAGCACCAATACCAACACTTACTCAATCGGCTTTGGCTCCGGTTTTGAGAACCATAATGAGTTGGATGCTGCGGGCAGGTTTGCCCGGGACTATCACACCAACCACCATGAGATATTGGTGAGGCCTGATGCTTCAAAGTTGTTTCCTGAGCTTATCGCCGCGCTGGACGAACCGGTGGCCGATTCTTCATTTATAATGACCTATCTGGTCTCCAAGCTTGCCCGGGAAAGCTCCACAGTAATATTGTCCGGGGTGGGTGGCGATGAGCTTTTCGGGGGTTACCGGCGATACCTGAATGTGCGCATCGACAAGCTGTTTAAGCGGATACCTGCCCCTATTAGAAATGGAATATTGAAGAAAGTCTTTAACGCTTTTCCATCCGACAGAAATAATCGCTTGCTGAATATGGTTCGATTGGCTAAGGCCTACCTGAAAAACAGTGACCTGGCTCCTCCACAGCAATACGCGGCCTATACCAGCGTATTCGGCGATAACTCAAGATCAGTACTGAGTGCCGACTACTCAGAAGTTGCTGATTTTCATCAGCGCTATTTTGACGAATGTGATTCTGACAACGATCTCGATAGGCTTCTGCATTTTGATCTGAAAACCTCGTTGCCTGAGCAATTGCTGATGCTCACCGACAAAATGTCCATGGCGGTGTCGCTTGAAGCGAGGGTTCCCTATCTTGATCATCGGGTAGTCGAATTTGCCGCTCGCGTACCGGATTCCATGAAACTGAATGGCTTCTCGCTGCGACACATTCAAAAGCAGGCATTCAGAGGGCACATTCCGGATTACGTTTTCTCGCAGAAGAAAAAGGGGTTTGGTGCCCCCATTGGATCGTGGATGCGTGAGGACCTGAAGGAAATGGTGTTGGATTTACTCAGCGAGTCGCATTTGAAAGCCCAGGGTATTTTTGATCATGAAGTTGTGTCGGGGTATTTGAACGACCACTTTTCCATGCGCGAGGACCACACTGACCAATTGCTTGCTTTGCTGAGTTTCCAAATTTGGCATGAAGCCTATTTATGAACTTAGTATCGCCGCTATGAGGTATAGATAGTAACTAATGTTGGTCACTCGGTTCGCTCATTCGCTGAAAAGATACGGTCTTCTACCGATCGCCGTGCTTATAACGTTGAATTCCCAGGTGCTAAGCGCGTTGCCGGCATTTCCCGGTGCTGAGGGCTTTGGGGCCGATACTCTCCATGCCCGGGGGAAGGGTATCTGCCGAGTGACACGCCTGGACGACGAGAATGCTTCTCAGGCCGTGAAGTATCTGAAACCGGGCCAGTTCCGCTATTGCCTGGATAAGATTAAGGCCGCCGGTGGTGGTTACTTGCTGTTTGACGTATCTGGAACCATACAGTTGAAAAGAAAAGCACTCATCCCTTCAAGTAGCTACATAGCCGGGCAAACCGCGACTGGCGGGATTTCGTTTGAAGGTAATGCTCTTGTCATAGAGAACGTCAGTGATGTAGTCATACGTCATATTCGTCACCGGGAGTCTGCGTCAAAAGGCGATGCGATTACAGTGATCAATTCAAGCAATATCGTAATTGACCATGTGTCTATATCCGCTTTCAAGGACGGTGCGATTGATATTGTGGACAATGCCCATGACATCACGGTGCAGTGGAGCCACATGGGGGATGCGATGCGTAGTGGTAGTAGCAAGGAGCCCTACCACGGCGAGCCCAATCTTTTGCGTACAGGAGTTGATAGGGTATCTTTTCACCACAACTTATATACCCACGGCTATTCAAGGATGCCCTGGGCACAGAAGACCTGTAAACCGGGGATGTTAATCGAGTTTTCCAATAACGTAGTGTACAACTATCGTAAATATCCCTCTGACTTTGACGCTCGGAATGGACGAGGAAATGTCATTGGAAATTATTATATTCCCGGTGCCAACACTCACGGTGACTCAAGCTCACAAAAGCCGCGCCCTCCCGTAACCGGGAGCAATAATTTTTCGCTCTATGTTCGGGATAATATTGTGGCGGCTGGTACGGGGCATAACGCCAAAGAGATGGAGGGTCCCGACCAGGGTATTGGTCGCGGCAGGGCACTGCCCGTGTACAGTTCCCGAGCGACAACTGAGAGTCCTGACTATCTGATCATGGGTGTGGGTGCTGGAAAGCTGGGACCAAAAAAGGGTGTGCTAAATCAGCTTCATCATCGAGTGGAGGAGATCCCCGCCATTACTACGCAAGACAGTGTCGAGAACCTGGAACAGGTACTGGCGCACTTTGGTGCGATGCCACGAGATAACACGGACAAACGGTTGGCCTCTGAAGTGGTCGACAGGGCTGGTAGGTGGAAATTCGAACGTCCGGATGATAACAATCTCTACCTACATGGAAACGGTGGGCGAGACCAGGATAATGACGGCTTGTCCGACGCATTCGAACACGAGTACGGTAGTGATCTCGCAAGGAATGGGCAGGATTTACAGCCCGGATATGACAACATTGAGGTTTACCTGAATCAAATGGCCGATGAACTGGTGGCGGTGACCCATTGAGTAGCAATAATGATTTTGCAGTAGCAGCAGCCTGGCGAAACAGGGCCCTTGTGGCCTCGCTTTTCTCCGTTTTTGTCCTGGTTGTATATCATCAAACCACCTGGTCCATGGTCAGCACCTGGTGGAATCTTGAGACTTTTGCCCACGGTTTTCTGATTTTACCGATAACCTTATGGATGATCTGGGAGCGGCGAGCCCAGCTTCAGGAAATAACCCCCAGCGCAAGCCCGTTGGCTCTCCTGGCCGTGGCAGCCGCAGGGCTTTCCTGGTTCGTAGGCAGTTTGGCTAATGTCCAGGTTGTTCAACAGTTTGCCCTGATTGGTTTATTGATATCAGGTGTATGGGTCACTATCGGTACCCAGGCCGCAAGACGCTTGCTTTTTCCTTTGGCTTACCTTTTTTTCGCGGTTCCGGTAGGGGAAGATCTCGTGGCTCCTATGATGGAGTTTACGGCATCGTTTACCGTCGAACTGATCAAGTTAACCGGAATACCCGTTTATCGGGAGGGACTCTATTTTTCCCTGCCAAGCGGTAATTGGTCGGTAGTAAAAGCGTGTAGCGGCATCCGTTACCTGATTGCGTCGGTTACCCTGGGTTGTTTTTTTGCCTACCTCACCTACCAGTCGCTGGGTAAACGCCTGGTATTTATCGCGTTTTCTATCATTGTGCCAATTATCGCCAACGGCCTCAGGGCTTATATCATTGTGATGTTAGGGCATATGAGCGATATGACTATCGCAACCGGTGTCGACCACCTGGTATACGGCTGGGTCTTTTTCGGGCTGGTGATGCTGCTGTTGTTCTGGGTTGGTGGCAAATTCAAGGACCCGGAGCCCACGGCGGATGCGCAACTGGTGGCGAAAGCACAGCAGGATTACAGTGGCGCTGGGACTACCTGGCAAAACACCGTTGTCGGGTTGGCTGCCCTTATTGTCATGGTGTTCCCGGCAGCGGCAATGGTCATGGCGGCAAGAGACATACCGATACCCGACCAAGTGCTGTCTGTTTCAGGCATGGAATCACGGTGGCAGGAAAGTGCTGACGCTTTCTGGGTGTGGAAGCCACTGATGTACGGTGCAGATAGAGCTACCCACCAATATTTCCAGGAGGGGCAGCGTTTTTACAGCCTGTCAGTCGGTCAGTATCTTGACCAACGGCAGGGGGTAGAGATGGTCAGCTACAGCAATCGTATTCTCGATAAGGATCTTGAATCATGGCGCCAGATCGAGCAGAAAACCACAGACCTTGAGTTACAGAACGGCACTCTTCGAGTAACCGAAACGGTGTTATCTGGAGAGGGGCGACAGCTACTGACCTACTCATGGTATCGGGTTGGCGACCACTACACGGCAAGCCCCTATGTGGCGAAGCTCTACGAGATTATTGAGACCGTTGGTTTCAGCGATCAAGGCAGTGCAAAAATCGTTGTTGCGGTCTCTACTAAACAGGGCGATGAGCACGCTGAAGAAGCGTTAACCGGGTTTCTGGAGGCTGCGTTACCTGAGATTGAAGCAGCGTTGGCTATGACTGTTGGCAGCGGGTCCAAATGATTCAAAATGACGAGGTGAAAACCCCCTATCAGGTATCCGTTTGTGACAGCCCCGAGGCCTGGGATGCGTTCACCCGTGTGCGCTCTGAGCATCTCTATTATCGCTGGGAGTGGCAGCGGGTGGTCTCTTCCAGCTTTGGGCATGCCCATCATTACCTGCAAGCGTTGAATTCAGACAATGAGCTGGTTGGGGCTCTTCCACTGTTTGAGTTGAAAAGCCGGTTATTCGGGCATTATGCGCTCTCACTGCCGTTTGTTAACTACGGCGGTATTCTGGCTGACGATGATTCTGCCCGTGATGCGCTGTTGGGGTATTGTGAGCAACTGGGGAATAGCAAAAGCCTTTCGCATATCCTGCTCAGGGAGAGTGCGGAGGCCAGCACGCCCTGGGACTGTGACCAGCATAAGATTACGATGTTGATGGATTTGCCGGACGACCCGGAATTGCTGTGGAAGGAACTCGGCTCTAAACGGAGAGCGCAAATCAAGCGGCCGGGAAAAGAAGGGGCGGTGGCGAAAGTGGGGCAGGTGGAATTGCTGGACGACTTTTATCGCGTGTTTGCCCACAATATGCGGGATCTTGGCACGCCGGTATACGGGAAGTCCTGGTTTCGCAATATTCTGCAAGCGTTTCCCGCTGAAACCCACCTGGTGATTGTCTATCTCAACGAGAAACCCGTGGCCGCGGCCTTTCTGATACGGCACGGTAGCCAGATGGAGATACCCTGGGCATCCAGCCTGCGCGAAGCTAACCGCTTTGGCGTGAACATGCTGCTCTATTGGGAAGTTCTGAAGTTCAGTATTGAACAGGGCGCCAAACGCTTCGATTTCGGTCGCAGCTCCAAGGATGCCAGCACTTATCGGTTCAAAAAGCAGTGGGGCTCCGAGCCGCACCAGTTGTACTGGTATAACTGGGCGCCAGCGGGAAAGGAGGCACCGAAACTGGACCCCCAGAATAGTAAGTATGCCAGGGCCATCGAAATGTGGAAGAAACTGCCAATACCGGTGGCTAATCTCCTCGGTCCCCGTATTGTTAAATACCTGCCGTAAGCAGCGCCCTTTAGCCGTTCAGCACGGGACCGAATTGAGGACCACATGACGCCACAACCGCCCTTGATCGTTCACGTGGTAAACGCTCTGCGCATGGGGGGCCTGGAAAACGGTCTCGTCAATTTGATCAACCGGCTACCCGCTGATCAATTCAGGCATGCGGTTATATGCCTCACGGATTTTGATGATTTTGCGCAGCGCATCCAGCGGGATGGCGTGGAAATTATTGCCCTGCACAAAAAGCCGGGTAAGGATCCGATCTGGTATTGGAACATGTGGCGAGTGTTGAGACGGCTGCGCCCCGATATCGTGCATACGAGAAACCTGGCGACTATAGAAACTCAATTCCTGGCGTTGTTGGCGGGGGTTCGCGGGCGAGTACACGGTGAGCACGGCTGGGATATGCACGACCTGGGAGGGAGTAACCCGAAGTATGTGTTGCTGAGGAAATTGCTGAAACCGTTTATCCAGATGTTTATACCACTGTCTGTAGAAATTGATGATTACCTGCGAAATCGTGTGGGTGTGGCGCCCGGGCGAATTAGCCGAATATGCAATGGCGTGGACATAACCAGGTTCAAACCGCCTGGGGGCGGGTACCGGAGGCCGGAGCAGCTATTTGGCACTGGCGACATTGTTATTGGCTACGTGGGCCGGATGGAGCAAGTGAAGGACCCGCTGAACCTGGTGGATGCCTTCATACAGGGGGTAGCCAGGCATCCTGAGACGAGGAACACGGTCCGGCTGGCGATGGTCGGTGATGGCGCACTGTTTCAGCAGGTTGCCGAAAGGCTGGAAGAAAATGGCCTTTCTGACAGGGTATGGTTACCGGGCCACAGTAATGACATAGCGGGGCTGCTCACAAATTGTGATATTTTTGTCTTACCGTCGCGAGCTGAAGGCATATCGAATACCATTCTGGAAGCCATGGCTACCGGCTTGCCTGTTGTTGCCACCCGGGTGGGAGGCAACGCGGAATTGCTGGAGGAGGGCGAGAATGCAATGCTTGTTCCCGCCGCTGACAGCCAGGCGCTCGCCACGGCGATATGGATTTACCTGCAGTCCAGTGAGTTGCGTCACAAACACGGGCGAAAGTCTCGTCTTATAGCTGAATCCAGGTTCAGCATTGATAAAATGGTCAGTGATTATTCCCGGGTGTACCGCGGGTTGTTGTAGCACTCAAAAGGATAGGTATCAGGACGTATGTGCGGCTTTGTAGGCATATTTGACACCCGAGGTGGAAGGGCAATTGATGCTGATCTGCTGCACCGGATGAATCAATCACAGTTCCATCGTGGGCCGGATGAAGGCGGCGTGCACGTTGAGGACGGGGTGGGTCTCGGGCATCGCCGGCTTTCGATTATCGATCTGTCAGCGGGCCAGCAGCCACTGTATAACGAAGATCACAGCGTAGTTGTGGTCTATAACGGCGAGATCTATAACTTCCCCGAGCTATCGGAAGAGCTGAAGGCTTGTGGGCACCAGTTTCGCACCCATTGTGATACGGAAGTGATTGTGCACGCCTGGGAGGAATGGGGCGAAAAGTGCGTCGAACGCTTTCGCGGTATGTTTGCCTTTGCGCTGTGGGACAGAAACAGACAGTCACTTTTCCTGGCGCGGGACCGGCTGGGCATTAAACCCCTTTTCTACAGTTACCTGCCCGACGGCTACCTGATTTTCGGCTCGGAACTCAAGGCGTTGCAGGAGCACCCCGGGCTGGACAAGGCGCTGGACCCGCTGGCGATCGAAGATTACTTTTCCTACGGCTACATTCCGGAGCCCAGAACAATCTATCGCAGTGCCAGTAAGCTCGCCCCGGGTTATGCTCTGACAGTCAGGCGGGGCGAGCGCTCCGAGCCGCATCAATATTGGGATCTACCCTTTTCCACGTCTTCGCTGGCGGTTGTCAGCGAAGAGGACATTAAAGAAGAGCTCATGGCCCGCTTTAAGGAGGCAGTGGATATTCGCCTGATAGCGGAGGTGCCACTGGGGGCATTCCTGTCCGGCGGGGTGGATTCCAGTGCGGTAGTCGCATTGATGAGCGGCATTTCAAAGGACCCGGTGAATACCTTCTCTATTTCCTTTGGCGACCCCAAATACAATGAATCGGCTTACGCCGCCCAGGTGGCATCGCAATACCATACCAATCACCGGGTAGGGCAGGTAGACCCGGATGACTTTGACCTGATTGATCAGTTGGCGGGCCTTTACGATGAGCCCTATGCAGACAGCTCCGCCATGCCGACCTACCGGGTATGCGAACTCGCCCGGAAAAATGTCACCGTGGCCCTGTCGGGCGACGGCGGCGATGAAAACCTGGCGGGCTATCGCCGCTACCGCTGGCACATGAATGAAGAGCGTATCCGCGGCCTGTTGCCCCACTCGATACGTAAGCCGTTGTTTGGCTTCGCCGGAAAAGTGTATCCGAAAGCGGATTGGGCACCCAGGATGTTTCGTGCCAAGAGCACGTTTCAGGGCATGGCCCGAGACTCGGTAGACGCCTATTTCCACACCATTTCCATATTTACCGATGAACAACGGCAGAACATGTTCAGCCCCGGTTTGCAGTCGGAGTTGCAGGGTTATCGCGGCTCTGAAGTGCTGCGTAAGCACGCCCAGCGCTCACCCACGGACCACCCTTTATCCCTGGTGCAGTATCTGGATTTTAAAACGTATCTACCCGGCGACATCCTTACCAAGGTTGATCGCGCCAGTATGGCTCACTCTCTGGAAGTTCGGGTGCCCTTGCTTGATCACAAGCTGGTGGAGTGGATATCCGGTTTGCCGCCGGAGTTAAAGCTGAAAGGTGCGTCGGGTAAACACATTTTGAAGAAAGCGCTGGAACCGCACCTGTCGAAGGATATTCTCTACCGATCAAAAATGGGGTTTGCGGTGCCACTGGCCAGTTGGTTCCGGGGGCCTTTGAAACAGCGGGTTCAGGATTCCCTGCTGGGTGAGCGTCTGGCAGGTACGGGTTTTTTCAATCAGACATTTCTGGAATCCATGGTTAAGCGCCATCAGTCAGGTGTTAGTGACTTCAGCCCGCATATCTGGTCACTGCTGATGTTCGACGCCTTTCTGGCCAGGAGCGCCTAGCACCCATGAAGGTTCTGCTGTTCTCAACCCTCTACCCCAACAGCGCCCAACCGGGGCACGCGCCCTTTGTAGAGCAGCGCTTGCTACAGCTGATTAATAGCGGGGATATCGAGGCCAGAGTGGTAGCGCCGGTTCCCTGGTTTCCTTTCAAGCATTCTGTGTTTGGCGAGTATGGGCTGTTTGCCAGGGTTGGGTCTTCGGAGGAAAGGGCCGGGGTGACGGTGGATCACCCAAAGTACCCGGTAATCCCCAAAATCGGCATGAACCTGGCGCCATTTCTGATGGCCTTGTGGTCTTTGCCGCGGTTGCTGAAAATTCGGCGGCAAGGCTACAAATTCGATGTTATTGACGCCCACTTCGTTTATCCCGATGGTCTTGCCGCAGTGCTGCTGGGGAAGTGGTTGAAGGTGCCCGTGGTGGTAACGGGCAGAGGCAGCGATATAGCACTGCATCTTGGCTATGCATTTCCACGCTGGCTTACCCGGAAACTGCTGCCCTCTGCCGCAGCACTGGTAACCGTTTGCGATGCCTTGAAGCAGGATTTACTGAAATTGGGCATTACCGAGCCAGAAACCACGGTATTGAGAAATGGCGTGGACCTGGAACGCTTTCGCCCAGTTGATCGGGACAGGGTCAGGCGGGAATTAAATCTCAAGGGGAATGTAATCGTCTCGGTAGGCCGCCTGGCAGAGCTGAAGGGGCATGATCTTACGATTAGAGCGTTACTGGAGGTGCCCGATACCGTGCTGGTTCTGGTCGGAGCTGGTCCTGAGGAACAAAAGCTGAAATCGCTGGTTGCAGACCTGTCCCTGGGTGATCGCGTACATTTTGTTGGCAACCAGCCACAGGGTGAACTCGCCTACTACTACAGTATGGCGGATGTCATGGTATTGGCGTCCAGTAGGGAAGGGTGGGCCAATGTGCTGTTGGAGTCGATGGCCTGTGGTACTCCGGTAGTGGCGACGGACGTTGGCGGCACCAGTGAAGTGATAGGTGATTCGGATGCCGGTTTGTTGGTTCCGGAGCGAACCTCCTCGGCCATTGCGAACCAGATAAAGCAGCTGCTTTCCAATTTACCCGATAGGGCTGCTGTCAGAACATATGCCGAGAGTTTTAGCTGGGATGCGACTTCAGTTGGGCAAAAGGCGATTTTTCATAAGGTCACCCATCACCACGGCGCGAACGGAATAAACGAATGATGATGTCACCTGAGAATCAATTGTATGGCGACATCACATATGCCGATGAATCAAGGTTAGATGCACCTGTATTACTGGTGGTTATCGATACCGAGGAGGAGTTCGATTGGTCCTACTCGCACTCGCGGGCGGCAACCAGCGTGGCTGCAATGCAGGATATCTACAAGGTACAGGACATCTTCAATGCACGATCTGTAGTGCCCTGTTATGTGATGGATTACCCGATTGTAAGCCAGCCGGATGGCGTGGCACCCATGAAGGAATTCTACCAAAAGGGGCAATGCTCGGTAGGCGCGCACCTTCACCCCTGGGTTAATCCACCTCACGAGGAGGAGGTAATCCCTTTCAACAGCTTTCCGGGCAATCTACCTGAGGCGCTGGAGCACAAAAAGTTGTCAATTTTGGTCGATCAAATGGAAGAGGTTTTTGCTTGTCGACCAACGGTCTACAAAGCAGGGCGATATGGTATTGGTCAAAACACGGCCCGTACGCTTGAGTCCCTGGGTTTAACCATAGATCTCAGCCCAACACCGAGTTTCAACTACGCTGGTGAGGGCGGCCCGGATTTCAGCCGGTATGGCAATAAACCCTTTATGTTCGGATCGGAGTCCTCGTTGCTCAGCATTCCCTGCACAGGTGGTTATGTGGGGTATCTCGGGGATGCGTCCAGGTCGGTGTATGAAATGGCCACCAGGCCAGCGTTTATGAAAATGAGAATGCCCGGGATTCTCTCCAGGTTAGGCGCCGTTGAGCGCATACGGCTATCTCCTGAAGGTTATACACTGGATGAAATGATTGCGCTGTCGGACTTTCTGGTTAACAAGGGCTGCAAAGTGCTTACCCTTAGCTTTCACAGCCCGACCGTCAGGCCGGGCTGTACGCCTTACGTCAAAAACAGTGAGGATTTGGCTGACTTCCTAGCCAAAATTGCCAACTATATCGACTATTTCTTTTCAGAGTACGCGGGAATTACGCTGTCTCCAGAGGAGGTATACAGGGTGTTAAACTCTGGGGGCACAAGGCAGTGATTCTCAGTGGCTGACAAATTCCGACCGCGCTTGCGGTGGCGTGGGCGTTAGCCCCCACTGGGGCAGCTTATTGCCCATAACGCCAGGCGATGCTTGAGTTTAAAACTGCTTCGGAATACCGGACTCATTTCTGGATTGGCGCAAAAAATCTATATATTTTAGGCAGTTAGTACCTTTTATGTGATGAGCCTCTCAGGACTTCATCCGTCGGCTGTATATTGATAAATCGAGTCAGGGTACCATTGCCTGATAAGATACCCACGTCTCGGTCATGAGTCAAAATCGCAAAATATGGATAATTCTGCTGACAATAGCCGTGCCTGGCCATCATTAGGCTACAGACCCGATATACAGGGTTTGAGAGCATTGGCTGTAATACTGGTCATCGTCTTTCATGTTGACCTGCCACTGCTCAGTGGTGGCTATATCGGTGTTGATGTTTTCTTTGTCATTTCCGGTTTTTTGATTAGTGGTCTTTTGTTTCGGGAGTTGGCGAAGGAGGGGCGCATCCAGTTTGGCCGCTTTTATGCGCGCCGGGCCCGGCGCTTACTACCGGTCGCTGCGCTTGTACTCGTTGTCACGCTACTGGCTTCCATGTGGTTGTTATCTCCCCTGGAAAATAAGGAGCTCGGCAAAACAGCATTATTTACCTCTCTTTTTTCCAGCAATATCTGGTTCATTTTTGAAGCAGCCGACTACTTTGGTTCTAACATAGAAAACAACGCTCTCCTGCATACATGGTCCCTGGGAGTGGAGGAGCAGTTCTATTTTATTTGGCCCGCGCTGTTATCGATAATATTTCTTGTCTCGTCGAAACGGGCTGTCTGGAAGTGGGGACTACTTCTGGTTTCGCTTTCATCCCTGCTGCTTTTCTTCATTCTTTATACCAGGAATCAACCAATAGCTTTTTTCAGTATGCCTACCAGAGCCTGGCAGTTTGGCTGCGGTGCTCTTTTGTATTTTCTTCCAGTACCGCTGAAGGCCCGTCAATCCATACTGGCAGGAGTGGCTGGCCTGTTACTGATTGTTGGGACCGCCATATTGATTGGCCCGAATTTTGACTCACAGGCCTTGTGGGCTGTTCCACCTACATTAGGTACCTGTCTGGTGATATGGGCCGGACAGGGTAAGCACCGCAACTATATAACCAGCCTCTTAGCATTGAGGCCTCTGCAATACATTGGTGCTCTTTCCTATTCCCTCTATTTATGGCACTGGCCGGTAATCGTATTTTCAAAAATAGAATTTGGTTTATTGGGCCCCCCTGAAGTGCTCTTCGCACTCGTAACCACGTTTATACTTTCAATACTCTCGTTTCACTTCGTCGAGACACAATGGCGGCAACACCCGGCTATCAAGTCCATTTCCGCCTCGCTACTGTTTGGTGGTGGCTTGATTATTGCCGGTTCAGTGGCGGCGTTTTCAGTTTACCTATACTCGAAATCAGCACTTCTTTCTCCGGGACAAATGGAAATTGACGCAACCAGCTTCGGCAGCAAAGAGACAAAGGGATGCAGCTCGGAATTGGAATCAAGTAAATTGGTTGAATGTACACTTGGCGCCCTTGGAGGCGAAGTGGAGATTGTTGTCATCGGAGATTCGAAAGCGATGCAGTGGCTGCCTGTTATAAGCGAAATGGGGAAAGATCATGGCTGGCGAATAACCTCTTTAATAAAGGACGCCTGTCCGCCAGCGGTAATAGAACCGTATATTTCAAAGATTGGAAGACATTACGGAGAATGCAGTATCTGGAGAACTGCCGCGTTAACAAGACTAATAGACATATCTCCTGACCTGGTCTTCGTAACGCATTGGCCAGGGTATACCATCGCAGAGAATGGAGGTTATCGGAAATCAAATTTTGAAGATTGGCAAGCTGGATACGCCGAACTCTCAAATATCCTTTATGATTTAGATACGCGGGTACTGCTTTTGCGGGATAATCCGCAGTTTCCTATTGATATACCCATATGTCTCTCGCGGGCAGCCGGTACTAGCAAATTGTCTCCCACCATGTGCCGCTTTGATATACATGAGATTGAAAATTCGGATGCTGTCTATCGCGCCGCACAATCGGTTTTCGAGTCTCACGACCGCGTAAAGCTGGCTGATCTTACAGCGCAACATTGTAAACAGGATTTTTGCGAATCGTATGCTGGAGGCATAGTACGTCTAACGGACCGCCATCACTTGAGCTTTCTGTATACTAAACAATTAGCCCATATCCTTGAGGAAGAGATTACTAATACACTAAACAGATCATTACATTAGGTTGGAGGCAAAGTGCGCCAAAAAAACATGGAACAATTTCTGAGTTCCTGGACTGCATATTTGGGATCAATTAGTTCACAAAAAATTCGTATAACTACATTTTGCGTAGGGGAAAATAATGCATAGGGCATTTATCATCGGAAGATATGTTTCACGCTATGGAGGAGCGCATAAATATCTGGAGAACCTGGTGCAGCTGCTTTGCACAAACGGATTTGAAGTACTCGTAGGATTGGAGCTACATGAAGAAATTGGTGAATTTTGCGAGGTGCTTAAACATAGTGGAGCGCAATTGGCCAATATACCGTTCGATTCAAAGAGTGCTATAGAAGCCGCAGGCGTATTGGATCAGATAGTTCATGAGTTTCGGCCTACCATTATCGATTGTGAGGTAGCTGCCAAAAGCGTCAGAGATACCTTACTATTGTCTCAACAATTCAAAAGAATTGGCTGCAAGAAACTGTTCACCATGCACTTGGCTATTAAGTCAGAGAACCTGCCTGCCAATCGCTTATCAATGCTGTATCCGTTTGGTTCCTGGCGCGAAGGACTAAAGGAGCGGAGAAGGTTTCTTCGCCTGTTCGATGAGGCTTTGAGTGTAAGTGAATTCCATGCCAAGAGAATTTCGCAGTTGTTAAAGCTTAAAGAGGGTTTCTTTACATACATACCGAATGGAGTGGACACCAACAAGTTTAGTCAGAATAATCAACGAGAGAATGCTATTCCAGTTATTGGTGGTTGTGGCAGCCTGGTGGTTCAGAAACGTTTCGACGTACTTTTGGGTGCCGCGGTTCACCTGAAGAAAAATGGAATAAAGTTTCGAATCAAGATAGCTGGCGAAGGCCCGGAGTCAGTAAAGCTGCAGGCACTAATTGCGCAGTATGAATTGAATGATGTCGCAGAACTCGCTGGGCATCAGGAGGATGTTGCACAATTTATGTCGGAGCTGGATATCTTTGTAATGTGCTCAGATAACGAGGGGTTTCCATATGCACAACTGGAAGCAATGGCTAGCGGGTTGCCTTCCGTAGTAACGGAAGTTGGTGATTTTCCGTCGATGGTTCGTGATGGTGTCGAGGGCTACCTGATTCACAGGGGTAGTTCGGAGCAACTTGGTAAAGCCCTAGGTAAACTGGTCAAAGACAGACAACTCCGGCTGAAGATGGGGCAGAATGCGAGACAAACTGTAATCAAAAAATATACAAAAGAAGAGCGGGAAGCGGAAACTCTGGCAAAATATGTTGGCTTGTCCAATTGTATGACAAACATAGGGAGCATCTAGTTGTTTTTATCCGCGATCGCGTTTTTGTTCCTGGTGTTTTTAGGTATGATCCTGTCTTTTACTAGGGGACCTATTTGGGGGCTGTATACCTATATCGCAGTGTTCTATGTACACCCGCCTGCTCGGTGGTGGGGAGATGAGATACCGGAGTGGCGTTGGGCACTGTTGACGGCAATTGTCGTATTGTTGAGTACTCTGATGCATAAGGACAGGAATGCAGAACGTGCCCCTTGGTACGCCAATACGCCCGCAAAATTGCTTATAGCCTATGCCGGTTGGATGTGGGTTCAGTGTCTTTGGGCGTCCGGTTTAGACGATCATCTGGAAGGGACAATTCTCTTTACTAAATATGTAGTTCTGTTTTACCTAATTTATTCCATCATAGATGATGAGAAAAAACTGGCTGGATTTACGTTTGCGCACGTAGTGGGATGCTGCTATTTGGGGTGGGAGGCTTATAATGCCGGAGGCGGGAAGCTGGATGGCGTTGGTGGCCCTGGAATCGACGAGGCCAATCGATTGGGAACTCACCTCAGTACAGGCATTATGTATGCCGCTGCGTTGATTCTGGCGGCAGAAAATCGCATCCGTACAATTACTTTCTTTTTGGTTCCACTCATTCTTAACGGTATTATTCTAACTCTTAGTCGAGGAGCTTTTTTAGGTTTGCTCGGAGGCGGGCTTGCACTTTGGCGTCTCAGGCCTAGATCAAAATCCAAGGAATTCAAGGTCTACGTCATTCTAGGATTAGTTCTATTCTCGCTTCTGGCCCACCAGCAATTTTGGGATCGAATAGCCTCGATTACCGCAGACTCAGAAGAGAGGGATAGTAGCGCGAGCTCGCGGCTAATTTTTATGCAAGCCGAGTGGGAAATGTTCAAAGATCATCCTTTTGGCGCCGGGCACAGGGCATTCCAGTACTACAGCCCGTACTACCTTGCGCCAGCGGTGAGCGCAAATCCGGATATGGGTGCCATTAAGGGAAGCCGATCATCCCATAGTACTTTTATGGCGATTCTCGGAGAACAGGGTCTCCCCGGCATGTTGATTTACCTGGGCTTGTTTGTGTGGGTATTCAAAACATTGTCCAGGCTCAACAAGATGAATGATAGCCAAATGCCGGAATCACTTGCCATGTACCGTGCGGCTTTTGGTTCCGCATTGATGGTAATAGCAGTGGCAGGTTTGTTTTCTAATTATTTCAGGGCCGAAGTACAGATATGGGCTCTGGCGTCATTGGTCGTGCTGGATAGACTCGTGAAAGAAAGGCTATCGGTGAAAGCTGAAGTATGTGATCAATCTAGAAACCAATTGTATTGAGTGCAGAGTAGATGCACGTCTGTTCAAGCCTAGATGAGTGAATTAAATAGGTTCAAAAAATAGTACTCTATAAAATCAATACAGGTCAAGACGGTGAAAATAACAATACAACAGCCTGATCGAGCAAAGAAAGATATTCGCTTCGTCGGGAGCAGAAAACGACTCGCAACTATGACTGGCGTTTGTTTCACGAATGAAAGCCACTTGGCTGCAACTCATCTGGTTGGCGAAAGATTATTCTCGATATCGGTCGATGCTGCTAATGAAACATATACTGTCAAGCATTCCATTGAATCAGTATACGAGGGTAAGCCAACTATAACTGATCTTATAGATTTCAATGGCAGCAATTTAATCCTGACCAGCAATTTTGATGCAGGCTCTGCAACACTCTACTATTTGGAAAATGAGGAAATAAGGTTTTTTAAGGATTTGAGTCCATCACAAAACCTTGGAAATTGCCACGGGGCACGCTTTTGCGGCAACGGTACTGTTTGCTTGTCAACCAACAAGAACTATCTGATTTTTATTGATACTGATACTGAAAGGGTTATCTCTACTTTAAAGATGCCTTATCATATAAAGGATATGGTGATTGTGAACGAAAGACAACTTGTTGCCGCGTTTGCAGTAAGATCTCCGTCGCAAGACAAGAAACCTACCTACGCCAGCGGAATTCTACATATCGAATATGATCAACCAAGATCACAGTATAAAATTCTCGACAAGTGGTTCTTCAGGCCAGCTGCTTTTGATGCTATCTGTTATGATAGTAACGAGAAAAAATTTTATATAACGGATCAGTATGGCGATCGCGTAGTTGTTTTTAAGTTGACGGAAAAGCGAATACGAGTACTAGGTGAGATCACGGGGTTTAGGTTCCCACATGGCATAGATGTAAGCGAGAATCATCTTGCTGTGACAAACTACGGCGACAGCAGCATAGATTTGATGGCCAAAGAGACAATACAGGTTTCATCTATTAGCGGTATTTCTCAAAGAACTCGCCCTTATACGTGGATAGAGATCCAGAAAGCTGCGGCATCACGTTTCAGGAAAGCTTTTGCGAGTGGTATTTGAATTCAGGCGATAATCGTTGGTTGTGCATATAGCTTAGTCTCCTGCTCTTAGAAACTGCAGCACAGCATTAGCGTTTTCAGTGTTGCGCGTGATATTCCAATATCTGGAAGTATCCAGTATAAGTGGGTTAGTGCAATGATTTCAGTAATCGTAGCAACGTATAACGGTGAGCTTACCTTGCCATTAATGCTCGAAGCTCTATGCCAAGTACGCAAGCCCTCTGCCGGTCGTGAGTTCATTTTTGTAGATAATGCTTCGACTGATGGCAGTGCTGATCTAATACGGCGCTATGCAGATAGGTTACCGTTAACTCTATTGAGGGAAGAGCGGCAGGGTAAAAACTTCGCGGTATCGACGGGAGTAGCCGCCGCCAGGGGAGATTTGATTCTATTTACCGATGACGACGTTATACCTGATCCCGAATGGCTTGTTCACTATGAATATGCAGCAGAGAAGCAGTCCGATGTTTGTGTTTTTGCGGGTCAGGTTCGTCATCACTGGATGAAAACGCCCGCCAGTTGGCTTGAACAGCTGGCACGTGACGGTCTGGCCTTTGCCGGCACACCTGAGCGCCGGACAGCCGGTCCGATTCAGGCAGTAGCCATCAAGGGCGCGAATTTTCTCATTCGTGCGCCTTTGTTCAAAGACTTTGAATTCAACACTGCCATCGGCCCGACCAGTTCTGGTGCCTACGCAGCTGGCAGTGAGACGGAGTTTCTGCTTCGGGTTGAGTCAGCTAATTACACAATGCAGTTCATTCCAGAGGCAAAGATAAAGCACATCGTGCGCCCTGACCAGATGATGTTAGGGGCGATTTTGAAGCGATACTATCGAATAGGTCGGGGAATAGAGGCTACTGGAGTAACTACGTTTCACGGCGATCTAAAAACTATCTGGGGCTATCCGAGGTTTCTATATAGGAAACTGGCGCTCCAATTATTTAGGTCGTTTTATCATGTCTTGACAGGTAATAAATATCAGGCTGTTCGTGTGTTAATGCAGGTCGCCGTGCAATGTGGCAGGGCGGAGCAATGGAAATGTATAAGACAGTGAGGGCTTTTCGAGCTGCTATAATTAAGTGAGTGTATCAATCTTTTCTTGAAGTTTTCCAGAATATATACAGTCGCATAAAATAGGACTTTATGTGGCCCTGATCTCAGGGCCGCTTGCAAGCTCACCTCGTAACAAGGGGTTGGCACTGGTTGCTGGCATTCCAAATTGCATTCCGGATAGGAGATTGGAATTAGCACATGAGAATAATACGACAGTTTCTCGAGACTTTTCTGGATAATAGTTTTTATTCACTAGTCGGCTTCATTGAACGAAAGCTCAAGGAAAGAAACCGTTTCAAATTGAATCGGCAGTTGGAAGAGAGTCGCGCCGCGATGCAATCGTGTGGTGCTAATGTCCACCTGGCTACTCCGCTGTATATCAGTCAGCCCAGAATGCTCGCTATTGGCAACAATGTTGAGATCAAAGGCGAGTCGGTGTTTTTATCTGAAGGTGGACTAACAATAGGAGATAACTGCATTATTGGCAGAAATGCTATTATAAGCACAAGATATATTGAAGGAGCTGACTCTGATGGGTCGCCCAAAGAAACTATTAGATGTTCTCCGGTCTCTCTAGGTCCTGGAGTAACATTAGGTTCCAATGTCTCAATTGCCCCTGGAGTACGTATTGGAGGTGGGGCTGTTATAATGGATAACGTTTTCTTAGATGAAAGTGTAGGTAGTGGCGTGGTAGTTAAACCCGCCGTATCCGTATTGTCCAATGGTCATGATCTAAAAAAAATTGGTCAACCACGAGTTGTGAAACCCAATGTTGCCAACCAAAATATATCATTACCACACGGCAATGAACTTGGCAGAAATCTATTCTTCATTGCCACTACCGGGCGATCAGGGAGCACATCAGTAGCCTCTGCTCTGTCAAAGAATGACGAAATTCAGTGCCTGCACGAACCCAGGCGCCAGCTTATTAGAATATCTGGTGACTATGCTCATGGCGAATTGTCAGAGGAGCAAGCTATTCGGGAGTTGTCATCGATTTACTGCGAAGCCGCGACATACGCGGGACGGATTTCCGGTGAATCTGATCAGAATACTTTCAATCTTATTCCGTTGATTAAAAAAATAATGCCTTTGTGCAAGTTTGTGTGGTTAGTAAGAGATGGAAGAGATGTTGTGAGCTCAGGATTTTCTAGAGGTTGGTTTGGCTGCCATGAAACCGAATCAAGCTTTATGGACGACTTTATGCCGGCAATGTGGAAAAGGTATCGTTTGGATGGAAGTCGTTGCGGCCAAATGTCCAGTGAAGAGTGGGCCGGGCTTTCGCCGTTTGCGCGAAACTGTTGGTATTGGTCATTTGTCAATTCAACTATCCGAGACTCTGTAGAAAATCTATCACTGCAGGACTGGTGCATGGTTAGATTGGAAGACTTGCCTGAATCCTACAATTACATACAGCAATTTTTGTGCGTTTCGAAATATGTAAAAATAGATGATCTCAAGTTAAACAGTTCCAGACCCGAAAAAATGCCCGAGCATTGGTCTAGCTGGTCTGACGAGAAGTGGGAAGTGTTTAGTTCATTTTGTAGTGCAGAAATGGATCGATACTATCCTGAATGGAATAAAGGCGAACCAAAAAATGTTTCTGTGTAGTCCAGGTTTTCGCTGGGAAAAGACTCATTCATCACGTGACTTGCCTTGGCAACAATTGGAGAGTCTATGAACCTCAAGTTTAAACACGTTGTTAAATTGATCACGCCGCCAATTCTTTTAGACGTACTCAAATTAGCGAAGCGCAAAAAGGTGCGAGTAGGTAATGCCCAGGTCTTATCTGGGGAAAAGGGCGCAGACTGGTACGATTCTACGTTTGATGAAAATACGAAATGGAAAGTTCATTATTCATCGTCAGACTATTATTTTTTGTGGACAGTAATTGTTGATAGAATGCTACATTTAGGGGTGAGTTCAGTACTTGAAGTCGGGTGTGGTTCGGGTCAGTTAGCTTGCTTACTTCGAGATCGGGGAATTGAAAATTACCACGGTTTCGATTTTAGTACAAAGCGTTTAGAGCAAGCGCAATTAGTGTGTCCCGAATATTCGTTCAGCGTTGAAGATGCATTCGAAACGAATTTGCTCGAGAAAGTTGATTATGATGCCGTGTTGTCTACGGAATTTCTGGAGCATGTGGAAGGTGATATCGAGATCTTGCGGCGTATTAAGCCGGGTACGCACTTCTTTGGCACGGTGCCAAACTTTCCATCTGCTTCACACGTCAGACATTTTCATAACGAAACAGAGGTAATCGCAAGATATGAGCAGTGCTTTGAAGAGTTAAAAGTGGATACTATTTTGGCAAACGGGATTGGAAAAAAATTCTTTCTAATGGGAGGTGTGATAAAGGGGCGCGCGTCCGAGCTTGGGGGCGAATAAAATAAATAGATGTGTGGTACGTAGATTTTTTCTGTGAATTACAATCACATGTTTGGCTCGCGTGTCATAATTTCGTTAAATCAGTCCAAGCCGCCGCTATGTAACCCAGATGATAGTGACAGTCCCCATCTTCTTTGAATCGCGCTGCTTCGTTTCTTGTTAGCCCGCAGTTTCAGCTTTTCAAATAGCTTGTGACGACCGACCGATATCTCCAGCGTGGTACTCCATAGCCCGAGGGTGACGGCGAGTGCCAACCTGTACTCACTAATAGAGACTGCCAAAGCCTGCGGGCTGGACCCCTACGCCTACCTTCGCTATCTCTGCATTTATCTACCCATAACAACATCGGTGGAAGACTTAGAGGCTCTGCTGTTTGGGAATATTGACCCGAAACACCTCAGCGTATAAATCGCCACCCCGTGGCTTAAATACCGCTTACGATTCTTCACATCAACACAAGAATATTTGACGAATTTCGGCAAATACCATTAACTACATTTGCATAATACTGGAGAAATCAAGCGGTGAACTTGGATAGCAATGGTTAAGGAACATTCTTAGTTGATCGCCCAACCGGTATTTCAAAATTAGTTGTTCCAGTTTCGGAGTAAATCACCCTGGAGCGAATGAAGCATCGAGACCGGTTAAAAAACGCGCAAGATTTTCATGCACTGTAAATAGGGCCTTGAATAAAATCTACCCAAGCCACGCTTGGTGTATCTATAATATACTTTGAAGAAGTTACTGAGTAGATAGAAGTAGAAAAATCGCATATTTCAAACTAAATGGAGTGCCGCGCTCTGAATACAGAGTCAACATTAGCTGTAAGTATTATTATTCCGGTTTGGAATACTGGCGAGTATCTGGACGAGTCGGTTCAAAGTGCATTGGCAGAGCTGGACGGTATTCATGGAGAGGTAATCATAGTTGATGACCAAAGTGATGATGACCATACGCTACAACTTCTGGAGTGCTACAAAACATCTTGGCCTAGTGTGAATGTTATTCTGAATGACACAGGGATTAAGGGCGCTGGAGCCGCACGGAATTGTGGCATTAGTCAAGCCCGGGGGGAATGGTTACTTTTTTTGGACTCCGATGATGTCTTTATAGAAGGATGTGTTGCCAAACGGTTGGCGATAGCGAAAGCTCACCCACAATTGCAGTGGATGAGCGCTGACTTTTACAAGTGGTACCCTCCAGCGCCATTAAAAGGCAATGGGTATTTTGCAGACAAACTGCAAAGCTATCCTACTATTAGCGAAGCTATTGAAACAAAGGCCATAATATTAAGAAAATCTCCAGTTAATAATTTATTTGATGATTATATGCCTGCAAACACATTGGTGGTAATGATAAAAAGGGATCTGTGCCGTAGCTTGGGCGGTTTTTCCACCTCTTTAGTAAAGGCAGAAGATACCTTTCTTTGGCTTAAGCTGGCCTTTTCAAAAGCGCCTTTCGCTTTCGTGCCCTACCCCGTGGCAAAGTATAGAATTAGGGTTGACAGTCTCACTCACGAAGATAAAGCAAATGGCATTTGGAAAATTGCACTGTATAAAATGTTTTATCGTGATCCATCTTTCTCAGCCTACAGGAAGCGATTGAGGCACAAGATTTCGAAAGGCTACCTGAGCGATAGCTATTACTATAGAGAAAAAGGTAGACCTGCGGCGGTGATAACTAATGCTCTGCTCGCCATATACTGGAATCCTGCTGGCCGCCTTGCATGGAAAAATGTGTTGGCAGGGTTTGCTTTAGCGTTAAAGCTGGTAAAGGAGTAACTAATGAGTGCTTTATCAATTCGTCAAGCCTACACAAAGATTAGCTAGATGATATCTATACTACTTGCCACTTTTAATGGTGCAGAAACCTTAAGTCGAATGCTTCCCGCGCTTGTGGCACAAACATATAGGGACTTCGAACTGATAGTTGTTGATAACGGGAGCAGTGACGACACAGGTGACGTTGTAAGGTCTTTCGAGTCACAGTTGAATGTCAAATATATAGTTTGCAGTGAACGGGGAAAAAACAAGGCCCTGAATCAGGGTGTGGAATTAATTAGCGGTGATTTAACCATACTTACTGATGATGACATTATCCCCCAGCCTGATTGGGTGGAGACAATGCAGGACTATGGAGAGCGCCTGAAAGAGTATGATATTTTTGGAGGTGCTATATTTCCTGACTGGCCAGCCCCGGTTCCCAAGTGGTTACTTGACAATGTTCCGCTTGGATCGACTTATGCTCTTACTGACGAAAAGATACCACAAGGCCCTATTGGCGCGGATTTAATATGGGGGCCCAATATGATGGTGCGAAACTCTGTTTTCGCAGACGGGCATCGATTTCGGGAGGATGTCGGTCCGGGAGAAGGTCAATACATTATGGGCAGTGAAACAGAGTTTACCAAACGCCTGGAGAGAAGCGGCTTTAAAGCATATTTTGTACCTGCAGCACGAGTCGCCCACATTATTCGGCCCAATCAGCTGGAGAAAGAATGGATAATTAGCCGGGCATTCCGTTTTGGTCGAGGAAACGCAAGCCAAGCGTTGCAGAAACAGAAAGCGGTAGTCCCACAGATTTTCGGGCTGCCAAGGTGGAAAATAAGGTCATTGTTGGAGCAGTATCTTAAATTGATACGCGCTTCAATAATGGGTCGTGAGGGCGATGTGTTTATAGCTAAATGGCAAATCCAATTTATCAGGGGTTGGATTTTCGAAACTAGAAAGCACAGTAAATAAATGAAGTCTCAGATTTATATTAGATAATATCTCCACTGAGTTATAGGTAGTATGTTTTTTTAGACACACAACAGAAATTTGTAAAGAATAATCGACAAGATCGAACAAAATATACGCATGTTATCGGAGTGGGTGGCGTTAGCAAGATAGCTTACTCGTATGTCAGAAAATCTCGTTGCACAAGCACTACTCCCTCGGAGGCAGATCTTTTTTTCGTGCCATATGCAATTTATTTACTCCGAAGTTTATGGCTTGTGTTATTTCAATACTAAACGGATGTTTTGTCAGGTATACCAGAATTATTGCGATCAAGACACTGACAACGGCTGCGCCGATTAACTGTGCCCACATTATCATTGGCTGAGGCAGCGTGTTAGTACTTACCCAGAAATACAAGGGCAAAACAAGTGACACGAAAACGATGATAATGTTCTTTATTAGAATTTGGATAAATCGTTTTTTATCCAGACTGAAAATTGTCCAAATAATACCCTGTACTATAAAGAGACGAAAAATACTCAAAGCCATCAGGCTTAGCAAAATGGTTTCAAGCCCGTAGCTTACGAATAGCAAGATTAAAGATATTCTAAAAACGGAAGAAATTATGGTTATCCAAAAATTGATTTTCGCGCGCCCGGTTGATACCAGTAGTCTTCCGCCCAGTGAATTCGGAATGTTTATACAGGCAATCAGGCAGAGCAATGAAGCAAGCGGCACGGCCATATCCCATTGATCACCATATAGAATGCGGATGATATGAGCAGCCATAAAGCCCATAAATCCCAGTGAGAACCAGCTGATAAGGGTTACGTAATTTATCACAGCGGTATAGGCATCATTAATGCTTTCCCCCTCTCGATAAATTCTCGCCATATGTGCCGAGATGACTGGTGCAGTGGCTTTTTCAATAATATTCGAATACATCTTGATATAGCCCTGACCGCGACTCAAAAAACCAAGGGACGAAAATCCGAGATATTTGCCGACTACCAGATCAAGAGCGCTGGAATTGACTTCACCGACGAGATTGGCCCCTACCACATGGCCGCCGAAACTAAGTATTGGCTTTACGTTGTACAACGAGGGCATTGTCCGATATTTTTTTGGTAGATACACCTGTGACATAAGTGCGCTTACTGCCACGTTGGCTACAGTTGCCCAGGCCATACTCATGAAGCCGAAATCTAGAAATGCCAGTGTGATGGATACCAATGCGCCTACTGTAGCAGCCGTGACATTTATCTTGAATATAGTGCCGAAACTCATGGAGCGTCTAAGTAGTGCAGGTGCCATGGCACCGAGGGGGATAATCAAGAAGTTTAACGAGACAACAAAAAGCACTTCTTCCACGGCTGGCTCTTGATAGTACATCGCAATATATGGAGCACTAAAGAAAAGTATGCCGCCGAGTATCCACGCGAAAGTCATAGTTAACCCGAGTGCGGAGGCAACTTTTTGGGACGTCAGATTCTTTTCCTGCAGTAGGTACTGCCCGACACCGAAATCACGAATCATATGGGCGACTCCAATGACTGCGACACCTACAGTGTAGATACCAATATCTTCGGGTGTCAGCAGCCTGGCCAGAATGATTGCTGACAACAGCTGTAGACTGGTGATACCGTAGCGCTCCAAAAATGAGATCAACAACGCACGTTTGACTATGTACCTTTTAGAAGTCACCTGTTACTTCTTCCTTGCCGATGGCGGCCTAAAGGATAGCTTTTTCTTACTTCCTGACGGCTTGTCGGTTATCGATTGATAAGTAGAGTTTGATAAGTACTTTGCCGCCGTGTAAGAGCCAAAACATTTGTGTTGCATCAGAGAGGTATGGAAGCATTTTTATAAACAACAAAATTCTTTACCCAAACTGTAGCGGGGCCTGGTAATGGCCCATCTTGCGAAGAATTCATTTCAAGCCACCAGTTTTGAAAGGTCATCGATTTGTCAGGATTGTCGCTTAAAAGTAGCCCCTTGGAAGAATCATTTTTTGATGCATGAACCAAGGTTGGGGGCGTGCTTTCGTCGCTTAGCCACACTTTTACCCGAAACTCTCCATTCGTAAAAGTAAACTCGGCGGTATAGCGCACCCACTGATTTACCCGGATTAGAAATGGTGAGAAATAATCGGGATTCATGTGAGCTTTAAGTGGAAGAGGAAGCATCGTTCTTGCGGCCGCGGTTTGGCCGCCTGGTTGCCAATTATCTATAGGTTTCTTAGTTTTTGGTGAAATGTAAGGCCCTGGAAAGGAAACGGGCGTATTGTCGTCAAGCTCTGAATATTTTGTTGGAAAATATATCCTCAGAGTTGGTAATGCAATTGTTTTTGGGTCGACTTTTGAAAACTGGGCTTGAAACTCAAACATTAGATTTTCATTTGTACTTGTAAGCTGAAATGCCTTGTAAGTTTGCAGTCTCCCCGTCGATAGATAGCCTTCATCAAATTTTGCCTCCCACTGGAATGAGACTTTCTCCGCGTTTTTCCTGTTAATCGCTGGAAAATATTTCCTGAGCTGCCATTTAGAGTGAATGCCGGCTTGGTCAGTAACAACCCTAGCCGCACCTTGTAAAGGGTCGTACGAAATATGGGGATTCGACAGACCTTTATTAGCACAGGGTCTACAAAGGCTATTTATCTCTTCGGCCGTATTGAGCGCTGCATAGGCGTGGAGGTTAGGGCTCTGTAGCAAGTCTGCAAATCGTGCGTCGAACTTACCTGTAGGCGCTGCCGCCATGGAGTTCAGACTTTCCTTTAACAACTCCGCCTGGGCATAAAAGAGGGTACCCGCCAACATTATAACCGAGCTGATAAACATCCTTATTTTCATAAATTATGAACCTTTGCCATTAGCGTTTCCGGGTTGGAGGAAGTGTAGTTTTTTAAATACTTCCACCACTGGTTGTCCTAATTGTGCTAGCTTTTCTACTATATATGAGACAACTAGTCTCTTGATTCAATTTCTCTCAGCCTACTGTCTAGTTCTTTTGACAGCGTTTGACTAAAGTGTCCTGTTAAGTGATGACTGTCAGAGTATTTGACTATTCCATTTTCATAAACCGCGCATCTTGGTTTATTGCAAATAGCTTCCGTCATATCAACAATTTCGGCGTTTTGATATTTTTTAGCACTGGCAGTTTCGGCAGAGAATATAGGGTCTTGGTTACGATTTCTCACTGAAAAACTACAATGTTCATAAGGATCGATCCCTCGCCAAAAAGAATGGGACAGACAGTCGGGTGCATCTCGGGTTAGTGATGGTGTGTCACCTAGGATCACGACATTATTGCTAACGTCGGATATTTGTTCGAGCGTTAAATTGAGACCCGACTGCCACTCTCTCCCCTCGTCTAGACCCGGGTCGTTCAAATATCGGTTGGAGTTTGAGAGTATAGTCAGGTGGGGCTTGTGTGTTCTGATCAAAGCAACAACATTATTTCGCCATTCTGTGCACTCGGTGTAGGCACGGCCTACTTTTCTATTGAAAGGTTCGTGTGTTACCGAAGGACAGCCTGATTTGGTCATGGGTAGTAGACGCCAGTTTCGCTTCAGCGCGATGCTCTCGAGGGCTGGAAACCATTGTGCGGCATGAGAGTCTCCAAACAGGACAACTAGTTTTTCTCCGACAGGGTCCCCAAAATAGCAGATCATCGGTTCCGTGGACGCAAAGTTCAAATGACAACCATTATCATAAATTATGGGCTGATCGTATTTTGCAGCCAGAATGCGTTTCTGTACTGGTTGTTCCAGATTGGCCGCTGAAATAGCCCTTACTCCCAGGGCCATTAGCGCGCAAGTAATAGTTAGGCCGAGCCCCATTATCAACGAATTTGCAGTTTTCTCAGATAGCCTTCTGTTAAAACGAATTGGGTCTTCCAGCAGCCTTAGCGTTAACCACGAGAGTAAGAACACCAGTGCGATACTTAAAAATGTGTCTACCGTAGTAATCTTATTTGAACCTGAGTGCCAATACACAAATACTGGCCAGTGCCAAAGATAAAGGGAATAAGACATGTTGCCAATCTGCTGCATGGCTGACATTGAAAGTGTCTTTCGCAAATTTTGCTTTTGAGCAGTATGGATGGAAGCGATGATTAGTGTCGTTCCAAGAACAGGAAGTATTGCCGCAAGTCCAGGAAATAGAGTTGATCGGGTATAGAATACTGCGCTGACTAATATGCAGCCGAGACCTGACCAGCCAACAATTGTAGCAATATGCTTATTGAGCTGTCGGTTATTGTAGAACCAGAGAGTAACCATTGCACCGGCAGCAAACTCCCATGCTCTGGTAGGGGAACCGAAAAATGCCCAGGGCTGGTTTATGCGTGTTAGGGCTATTGAGCCCAAAAGGGAGGCTGCGAAGATTACGAAGAAGGTAATTTGCATGCGCCTATGGAGGCTGTTTCCGGAAACTGATCGTGCTAGCAACAGTATCAACAATGGCCATACTATATAGAACTGTTCTTCAACGCCTAATGACCAGGTATGTAGCAGCGGGTTGGCGTCGGTATTTTCAGCAAGATAGTCGGTGGTAAGGCTGGCAAACCATAAATTGCTCACGTATATCGCTGTTGCAAAAGCCGAAGAAGAGTATTGCTTAATGGCAAGTGGTGAATATACCAACCAGGCTACTGCAGTCGTTACCAAAAGCACTAGTGCGGCGGCTGGAAGCAATCTTCGAAAACGTCGCGCATAGAATCGTGGAAGTGAAATGGATCCATGTTTATCCACTTCATTCAATAATAGCCCCGTAATTAGGTAACCGGAAATTACAAAGAATACGTCAACGCCGATGTATCCCCCAGGCAACCCTGGGAGTCCACTGTGATAATAGATGACCAGAAGGACGGCAAGGGCGCGCAAGCCTTGTATCTCTGGTTGAAATGCCTTACGGTTTTGCAACTGCCTCATGGACTAATTCTCGGATACGGTATTGCGCAATTATTTCAATGGTGTGCACTGCCCCTTTTACCAACAAATCCCCTCATAGGCTTGCGCGTCCGGCCTTTCAGTCGAAATCCGCACCAGATCAATAATCTCCTGGCCTTGCCGGATATCCTTAACTACAGTCCTGAACTCTTCAGCGCCGTTACCGATAACAACTACTTCGGCATGTTCCATTACCTCATCCATTGTCTTCGACATCAACCCGGAGATATGAGGAATCTGATTCATAATGAAGTCTTTGTTGGCGCCAACGAGACTGGCGATGTTTACATTCCGGTCATAGATTTTGATGTCATAACCTTTTCCAATAAGACGTTCGATCACCTCAACTATTGGGCTCTCCCTCAGGTCATCGGTACCCGCCTTGAATGAAAAGCCGAGTATGCCGATTTTCTTTTTGCCTTTCTCAGTGATCATATTCAGGCCTTTTTCAATCTGGCGCTGATTGCTGGGCAGTATGGCATTGAGAATGGGTACCTCTACGTCCATCGCCCTGGCTTTGTATGTCAGTGCCCGTACGTCTTTTGGCAGGCATGAACCACCGAAGGCAAAACCGGGTTTCATGTAACACGGCGAAAGGTTGAGTTTGGTGTCCTTGCAGAAAATATCCATAACCGCGTGGCCATCGATTCCGGTAGCTTTACAGATATTGCCAATTTCATTGGCAAACCCTACCTTCAGTGCGTGCCAGACATTATCCGTATACTTCACCATCTCGGCTGTTTCTACGTCTGTGCGCACCATGGGCGCATCCAGGTCGGCATAAATGCTGGCTAGTTTGTCGCCACTCCTGACATCTGTTTCCCCAATAACGGTTTTGGGTGGATGGTAGAAGTCATGAACCGCAGTGCCTTCGCGCAGGAACTCAGGGTTATTGCAAACGCCAAAATCCACGCCTGCTTTCTTACCCGAAAAACTTTCCAAGGTAGGAATAACGATGTCTCGCATAGTGCCAGGTAGCATGGTGCTGCGTGCCACCACCACATGAAATTCCGACTTCGCCTTGATGGCGGTACCTATCTCCTCGCACACGCGTAGGACATATTTCAGGTCCAGGCTGCCATTGGGTTGGCTTGGTGTGCCAACACAGATCATAGACATCTCTGTTTCAGAAACGGCTTTCGCCACATCAGTAGTTGCACTAAGCCGCTTATCTCTTACCGCGTTTGAAATGATATCGCCGATATCCTTTTCGATGATGGGGGTACTCCCATCGTTGATCAGGTCAACCTTGACCTGGTTGGGGTCTACACCCACGATCGTATGACCCTCCGCGGCGAGAATTCCGGCGGATACCGCCCCCACGTAACCCAATCCAAACATGCTGATGTTCATTCGGTCTGCCTTACTAAATCGGTGAAATGCCCCCAGTGGGTGTTTTTCAACACATGGGGGACGCCCTCTACAACGGCCAGTACTTTGCCTATTTTATCTGCAATCGAGGGGAATTCGTATCAACATCGTCGGTTTAAGGCCCAAAATGAGAGGTCTATCTCTCAATATCGGAATACGAGTAGAAAACGGCCAGTTTACTGTAACGATGCGCGATAGTTGCCCCGTCAATTCATTCACCCGTGGTGGTGAGGGCTTGGGCAATTTTTGAACACTCTGATCAGCGGGGGCATCCATATGATGAGAACCAACGCACAGTTCTGTCTCCCGGCATTGGCAATGCAAGTCGCCGGATATGTATCATGATCAGAGTCCAGATTGCGTTACTGCTTTTGTAATAAGAGGAAACCGTGACGTTGCCGCCCTCTATGATTCCCTGGCTAAGAAATTATTTTTGAGTGAGGTTCGAGAAGTGATCTCAGTGATCGTAGCCACTTACAACGGCGCAGCTACTTTGCCCTTAATGCTGGAGTCGTTGTGTCAGTTGCAACTGCCTCATAGCGGTTGTGAATTTATCTTTGTAGATAATGCTTCTTCGGACGATAGTGCCGATATAATTCTGGACTATGCCGAGAGGCTACCAATAGTCTTTGTAGAGGAGAAGAGACAAGGAAAGAACTTTGCCGTTTCCTGTGGTGTCGCGGTGGCAAAGGGCGATTTAATGGTTTTCTCAGATGACGATATCATCCCTAACCCCGACTGGCTGATTCGCTACGAACAGGCTGCGCAAGAGCAGCCACATGCTTCGGTTTTTGCAGGTCAAGTTCGCCATTATTGGATGAATAAACCAAAATGTTGGCTTGAACAGCTAGGTCTTGACGGTGCTGCCTTTGCCGGGACACCCGCCAATCGCCCCCCAGGCCCCATTAAGGCGGTTGAAGTTAAAGGCCCAAACTTCATGGTCCGTCAGTCGCTGGTAGATGAATTTGAGTTTAATACCTCTATTGGTCCTAATGGTTCGAGTGCTTATGTTGCTGGAAGTGAAACAGAGTATTTGCTAAGAATCGAGCAAGCCGGTTATGCCATGCAGTACGTACCGTCTGCATTGGTCAGGCATATAGTAAAGCCGGGACAAATGAAGCTGTCGAGTATTTTGAAAAGGTACTATCGAATCGGGCGTGGAATGGAGGCCACGGGAGTAGCGGCTTTTTCCGGGAATTTTCGTACACTATTCGGTTACCCAAGGTTTATCTCTACTAAAACTGCGCGGCAGCTAGCCACGTCCCTGTACTTTGCTTTGACAGGTAATCGATATCGCTCTGTCCGCCTGCTAATGCAGATTGCGGTGCAATTCGGCAGGGCAATGCAATGGAAATCGAGTAGGCGGAACAGTGTAGCCTAGACAGCGTAGACTTCCCTTGCGTTCTATCGGCTACCTTTCGATACATACACTTTTGTTTTTTGCGGGTAATTTAAGGCTGAGTTTGAGTCGCAAGGAAGGGATGGTTTGGATGATCGCTAAAGCAGTAGAGTTTTTCAATACGCGGTTCCAGAAATTGCACTTAGCCGTAATGGAAAATCGACTGAAGCTCAATGATATACAGGCGAGTCTGGAACTCGCAAAAATAGAAGTAGGCTTCGTTCCAAAATCCAGCTATTCAATGTCTCCGGTGGCGCTACTGCATGTCATCAATGAAATTGTAATAAACAACAGACGAGTAATTCTGGAACTAGGAACTGGTGTTTCAACAGTATATATCGCGAAGGTTGCCAAAGATTTAGGGCTTGAGCTGGAAATCGTATCTATCGACGAAAACCCTGATTGGCAGAATACGATAGGAGGATATCTCAAGAAACTGGGTTGTGAAGATATTGTTCGATTTTGCCATAGCGACATAGACGAAGCATCTGATTGTGGTTGGTATCAGGAAGACGTGCTGAGCGAACTTTTTGTGAAAAACAGTTTTCGATTTGATTGCATAATCATAGACGCACCTTCAACACATGACCATGTGAGCGCCCGTAGTCGGGCCATTCCATTCCTGATGGATTCCGGATTTATACAGGAAGAATATGCAATATATTTGGATGACACTTATAGAAACGCAGAGAAGAAAATCGCCAAAGACTGGAAAGCGTTGCTGCAGTGTAAGCTGGCCGACCACGTCGTTTATACGGAGCTAACGAACGGGAATGGCTTTGTTAGTAGGCCGATGTTGCAAGGGCACAAATACAGAATAATGGAATATGACAAAGTAAAGGGATGAATCATTAGTACAAATTATGCAGGCCCAATGATGCCGGGCCAGCTATATATTCTCTATATCGATAATGTTCATTGCGCTACTTCCGTAATTCACAATGGCCAATTTCCCACCTTTGCTGACCGAGAGCCCATGGGGAAAATCAAATGATTCGCCCGTTAAGATAATCTCGATAGCGCCTGTTCGTATATTCAACCCAAGTACGCGGTCACCCAACTGGTCAGGTACCCATATGCGCCCATCGTATACGTCACAGCTATCCGAGTGGATATTTTCGAGAGCGCAAAGAATATACCATTCCGTAGTATCTTTTTTCAGAACCCAGATAGTGGTCATCACATCTTTATACGATGAGCGACGTGGGTTCACAGAAACAGCCACGGCGTAATGGCTATTTGTTGGTAGATCGAAGCATAAATCACGTGTTCCCCAGGGGGCAGGCAATTTGTAGGTGTCATTACCAATTTCTATGCGAGGATTTTCTCCAGTGTGGAAACCCAGGCAAAGACGGCCTTCGCTATCGTAGCCTACGCCGTGACTGAAATCTTTTGACGTATGCGCACAGGTTTCTTTCAGGGAGAATGCCACCGGACCGCCATCCCCGCGTTTATCTGACAGGGAGAATAGTGAGTAAGCCGAGGCCCAGCATCCTGAGACGGCAATTTCCCATTCATTTTCGGCAAGCTTTTTCGCGGTGACATCATCACTCAAATGACCAGTTTCTGTCTCACTTACCCTGGGGTTATCCTGGCTTAAATCAAACAGAGCTAACCGTAGGCCGCTGCGGTGGTTAACTACAAGTCTCTGTTCATCCAACCACCACACACCAGTCAGGGTTGAGAAGCGCTCTCCACTGCCGCCAATGTGCAATGGTGGGGTGTCGGCGCGATTGGGTTCTTCCCAGGGGATTGTCTGAACCGAGAGGTCTTTACCGATGACATACTGCCTGGCGTGTTTGGTCTTTACTGTAAACCGACGAAATGGCGTAAGGGGGTTTTTCGCCTGCTGGCAATTTTTTTGGCAATGAAGACAAGCAAAAGTACAGGCACAACAATCGCAAGACTATACAGTACATATATCATCGGATTTCTCGCATGAAAGTCTGCCGGGGCAAACGCAATACAGACAGGATAGGACCATTTTATCTTTAATCGCGGGGAATTCGTATCAACATCGTCGGTTTATGGCCCAAAGTGAGAGGTCTGTCTCTCAATAGACGACACGGTTTCACAGACCTCCAGGAATCGGTCGGCGACCTTCTCCCAGCGATAATGCTCACAGACGTAATCGCGTGCGGCCTTGCCCATCTGTTCCCTCAGCGCTTCATCCCGCAGGAGTGTGACAACACAATCCCTGAAATCCGCTGCGCTGTCTGCCCGCAGAATATGCTCGCCACTTTCCAGTGGTAAGCCCTCGGCTCCTATTGTGGTGGACACCAGTGCCTTGCCCATAGACAGGGCTTCATATATTTTCATTCGTGTGCCTCCGCCGATTCTGATGGGCACAATATACACAGCGCTTTGGGCAATAAATGGCCGGGTATCATCAACCCAGCCGGTCAGGGTAATGTCCTCACGGCCATTGACCAGTTTCTCAATTCTGGGAGTGGGCTTTCTGCCAACGATTGTCAGCGTTGTGCCCGGTTCCTGCTGCTGGATACCGGGGAAAATCTCATCCAGAAACCAGGCTATCGCGTCGTCATTGGGCAACCAGTCCATGGAGCCGGTAAACACCAGTTGTTTCTTGGTCTCGGTATCTGCCGTCGGCTTGAAAAAGTCGGTATCCACTCCTGTCGGAATAGTGTGAACCCGCCGGGTATTATACCAACGCTCCATCAGCCCCTTGTCTTCTTCAGACACTGCGATGGTCCCTTCGAAATCGCGACACATCTCTCCCTCGTGCCGGAGCATGCGTTTGTGCTGCAAGCCCCAGAACAGTTTCGCAAAAACGTTACTGGCTTTATCCAGGTGTCGCTCGGTAATCTGCGCTTCAACATTGTGCTGAAAGAGAAGACGGGGGATGCCTGTTACATCGCGAAAGTTGAGTGTTGATTGCAGGAAATCACAAATCACCAGGTCGTAGTCGGTTGCCGATAGTTCTTTCATCAGCGCCGCTTCAAGGGCTTTCGAATAGTCATTCAAAACCGATATGGGATATTTCGATAATGACTGGAATGCCAGCTTGATATAAAAGCTCAGGGTGTAACGCTCCATTTCTTTCCATGGCACCGGAATGAATCGGCTGCACAGCGCGTCCATTTGGTGAATATATTCGTCATCTCTGGGTGACTCAACATTACTGATAACAGTCAGCTCAGCTTTCTTGCTCAATTCCCTGAGTATATTTCCGGTCCTGATCTTGCCGCCGGTATCCGCGGGGAAGAGGAAACGTTGTGATAGAAAGAGTATCTTCATAGAACTGGGCAACCTGTTAACTTACTGTGTACTCACAATCTGATTGAGAAAATCTGCCAACTCCCCCGCCTGTTGCTGGCGGCTGTAGTGACGGACTCGTTGCTGTGAAACGGGCTTGAATTCATTTTCATGTATAACACCGATGAGACGTTTCAATCCCTGCAGTGCCGATTCTTCGGAATGCAGGTCTGCGACAATTCCCGCGTTTTCCCGCTCGATCAGCTTCGCAGTGTCCCCATTGGGGTCGGTTAACGCCAGCAGGGGCCTTGCTGAGCGCAGATATTCATAGAGCTTTGCCGGTATCTGCTGGTTGCAATTGGCGGCCTGAAAGAGGAGCAGCCCATCAGCGGCACACATTTCCTGCAAGGCCTGTGAATATTCCAAATCCTGCTCAACAGAGACGATGTCTTCTATCTGGTGATGTTTGAGCGCATTATTAATGAAGTTGTCGTGACCGGTTGCTCGCAAAATTATGCGTAAATTCCCCTTCGATATTTCCCCTGTTGCTTTAAGTTGTGCCAGGACAGAAAAAAAGCAACTGGGATCGCGTTCCAGGGGGTAAAGCGTGCCGCTATGGACCAGTGTTATCGGCGGGCGCGGATGGCTCTTGGCTGCCACCTGACCGCTGGCGGGCGCAGCTACACTGTCAAAATCGCCTTCATCATACCCATTTTCAATACAGATCCAGCGCGATGAATCGAGTTGTGGATAGCGGTCCTGGTAAAGTTTCAGGGCGCCCGGCGTGGTGAAGCAGGCACCTGCTGCATGGGTCAGGGTTTTCTTCTCAATGTAGCGGAAAACTTTACGCTTCATGCTGCCGGTGGGATGCACCTCGTCAATCATCGGGTCCCTGAAGTCGGCGACCCAGGGCACACCGCTAAACCTGCAGAGACACAGCCCGATGAGGTGCGCCGTCGCTATAGGGTAAGTGCTCCATATCACCCGTACATCCTGCTTTCTGATGATAGCCAGGCCTTTTATTACTGCTGCAGGAAACCAGCTGACCCATCTGTCCGGCAGTGCGAGAAACCCGGGGTATTTACCCCTGAAGCCAAGGTGTCTGATGCTGTCCAGGGCAAATGCGCGAGTCACTACTGCGCCTTCGCCCTCGACAGTTGGGCGGGCATGCTCTGTCTTGACGGTATCGTAAGCCCGGGGGTCGGCAGTAAGTATGAATGGTTGCCAATCGTGCTCAGGCAGAAATCTTGAAAAACAGTGCGTCCGTCGCAGGCCGCTACTTGATCCATAGGGTGGATAATGGAACGCTATCATGAGTATGTTGGATGTGTCCGCGCTACCCATTTTTATAGTCGTGCCCGAATGGTGAACAGGAGTACTGGTTCTCCGCTCGTGTGCACGAAACTCTCATGGGGATCAAAGCGCTTCCCTGAAAAACGCTACTGCAGGATCGACGAAGTACTCGTGTCCACCCTCTGCGGAAATAAACAGCGGCCTTGTCCCTTCCCCTGCCAGTTCCCAACCCTGCTGGTAAATCGAGATCACGTCATCCTTGAACAGACGGTCGCTGTCGCCTCTCACACCCAGCGTGGGGCGTGGTGCCAGCAGCCAAAGCCATTGCTCCAGAGATACCATTCGGTCAACCCTGGGCAGGATATGGCAATAGTGCGGCTGGCTGTTTTTGCTACCGGTTATCGCCGACTTTATGCCAACAGAGCCGCCGTAAGATTGGAACACTACGGCTTTAACATCAGTATCGAGGGCGCCGTAGTTAACAGCCAATTCGCCGCCATAAGATGCGCCGGTAACACCGGTTCTCTGCTCATCCACCCGGTCAAGTTGTCGCAATAACCGCATGGCATAAGCGATGTCTTTCAGTGCCAGCCACTTATAGGACGTGCCTTCGAGCAGGGCGTTATAGGCAACAATGCTGTGCTCAGTGTTGTAAGGCGCCCCAAGATAGCCAAACCCTCTAAGCTCAGGGGTCAGTGTAACAAAACCCTGTTCGGCCAGTCTTCTGGCCGCCGCGTGCTGATAGGAATCGTCCAGCAGTGCCGTCTGCTCTATGCCAGACTCGCTCTCCCTTACATGGCCAGGTATTACCAGGATTGCAGGGAGCTTTTGCTGCCCCGGTGGCAGATGGAGGTAAGCCGGAATCTCAGATTGATCAAAGGACTTGAAAGCAATGAGCTGCCGTACAATGCCATTGGCTAAGGTTTCTTCGCTCAATACCCTGAATTGTGGAACGACATCAGCCTTTGGCAAAAGGTCTGATCCGGCGGTCTTGATAATCAGCTGACGGGTATTTTCCTGCCACTGCGAAAAGCTGTCTGTGGTAGCCTCGGCGGTTAGAGGCAGCCGGGAGAAGTTCTGCAAATTGGGGTCGGAGTCGATTTGCAGGGGTGCAATTACGGTGTCCGGAACAAACAGCTGCTTCAGCTTCGGTAGTATTTCAAGCTTGCGATCCAGGCTGGCACCCACCAGCATAAATAGCACCACAGCGGCAGCAATCAGTAATGTCTTATTGGAATTTTGGCTGCTATTTGGCATGGCATCGATGGCTGAGTGCTACCGTAAGTCTCCTTTTAACCAGTCCAGTGTCCAGTGTTCCACCTGCTCTCGCCATACTGACCTGGAAAAGGTGTGATCAGCTTCCGGAATTTCACGCTTACTGATATCTTTTTGCTTAAACAGTGAGCGCCATTCGCCTGAGGAGCGGATAGTGCTGCTGAACTCCTTCGCCGTGAGGTCCTGTCCACTGAGAATAATCAATGTGCCGCCAGTAAACTGCGCTATCCCTTTGGCCATTCTTTCTGGAAGGTGGCCAGGTTTTTTTCTGTTTGCGCTGTTTCCCAATATGGCCGTTTTAGCCACCCAAAAAAATGAGCTGATCGAGCTGCGATAACTGAACTGCCCGTTCCTGATTTTGCTCCAAAGATCCCGGCTGAATACCCGTTTCAGGTAGTGATGCCGAATTGAAGCCCTCGCTTCCCCGGTATCGGTGCGCACCCAGGGGTTTACCAGCACGATGTTTTTAACCCTGATGTCTTTATGTGCATAAAATGAGGCGGCAGTGGCGCCATCGCACAAACCCCACAGTACGACATTGCGAATATCCGTGAGGTTTTGGAACTCATCAATCGCAGACTCTATATCGTCGTGGATTTGATCGAAGCTGCGCCGGCTGCCATCGCTGTCGCCCATGCCCCGGCAATCAAATCTGAATACAGGTATGCCGCGCTCTGCAAGAAATCGCGCCAGCAGTACGAATTGCCGGTGGCTGCCTACGCGGGTTTGTGGCCCGCCCACCACAATCACTACGCCACGGCGGCCGGGGTTCTCTGGTTTGTGAAGAATCCCCAGCAGACGGCTGTCCTGGCATTTGAATACGATGGGGATTTCTTCAACATTCATTTTGTGACAACAAGGTCGATGGGTCGGTGTCAGAAATTATAAGCGCGTGATTGAGTATATTGGATTGCTACGCAAAACACGATATGGGCCGGAGACAGCTTGTTCAGGGCTGCCGCGTTGTAGTCTCCGGGGATGTTCCTCGTATTTTCCCGCTTATTCAGCTGTTGGCTGTCCCTATAGCGCGTATTATTGTTGTAACCCCTTTAAATGGACTGCATCTAGACGTATGGACACAAACCCTCGAATTGAATCCATGCCCCGGTTTGATCGCTACGCCTCGCAAGTACCAGCGGAGCCCTGGCATCGGTCGGGCAGGGCGCGGCTGTTTCTGGTGGTGTTCTGCCTGGTGTGTGTTATTGGCCTGATCTATACCGCCTTGCAACCTGCAGTATATCGAAGCAGTGCCACCGTGCTGATGAGTGCCCCCAGCGCTATAGATGCGCAAATATCCGAAGAGGATATCCAGGGTGTGGCCATCCAGCGCAAAATCCTGCTTGGCGGCGAGATTACCGGCCGGCTGGCGGCCTTACTCAGTGAGCAAGAGGCAATCAATATCCCGGTGATTGAGCTGCGCAGTTTGCTGCAGGTGGAGTCTGTTCCCGAGACCAATCTGGTGGAAATGTACGCGCAGGGATCCGACGATCAATTGCTGCCTGTGCTGGTAAATAACTGGATCGATGTTTACCTGGCAATCAGGGCTGAAGATATCGAGGAGGGCAAACAACAGACGCTGCAGATGGTCCAGGGTGAGCTCAGTGGCCTGGAGGTGAGGCTGGAGCAGGCGAGGGCGGCGCTGTCGCAGTTTCGCCAGGAGCATGAAATTATCTCGATGGAGCGTCAGGAGAACGCTGTGCTCGCCAGACTGGATGGCCTTAATCAGGCCTTGAACAACGCTATTGAGGAAGAGGCAAAATCCAGGGCCTACCTGGATACCCTGCGGCAGGCAGTTGCGCAAGGTGCTCAAGTTGTCCCCCAGGACGAGCGCAGCGCTGTTGATGGCCTGCACATGGAATTGCGTCAGTTGCAGGCGGAGTACTTTGAGCTGACCAAACGCTATACCTCTGAATATATTCAAAAAGACCCGCGACTCCGCGCGATACCCGAGCGTATTGGCGAGCTGGAGGCGGCACTGGCCCGGGCGCTGAGCCAGGGCATGCAGATGGAGTTGGCGAATGCCAGCCAGGCTCACGCTGCAGCCCAACAGACAGCGGCAGACTTGCAGCGCCAGCTCGATGACCACAAACAGGAAGTTACCCGGTTCAATACTATCTATGCCACTCACCAGGCGCTGGCGGAGGATCTGGCGAGCCTTGAGCAGATAAACCGCGATGTCCAGGCCAGGCAGGTTCAGGTGGAAGTGCGACAGGTGGAGAAATACCCCCAGGTCTCGGTTATCGACAGGCCGCGCTCTGTAAGTCAGCGCATCGGTCCGGATTACCTGCTATTGCTGGGTGCCACTCTGGGTGCGGCTCTAGGGCTGGCTGTGTTCAGTGTCTGGCTGATGGGCTTTCTTACCCCGAAAAGCACCCAGCCGGCCTACGTGACGCTCTCCGGCGTCCATATGTATCCGCAGGACGGCGGCCAGTTGGCCTATAACCCCAATCAGTCGGATCCGCGGTTAGGTAGCGAAAGTGCCGCCAGAATAGAAGGTCAGGTCGATCAGGATGGAGATCCCAACCGGGCCCCATCAGGTCCCGGCGAGAAACCTGAGTAACCCAGGTGAATTGAACCTCCCAGGCTGAGCGAGGCTTGAATTTATGGGGGGGAGTGTGGCGGTGAAATCAAGCAGCATCCGCTTGTTGCTGGCGTCGTGTCACCAGCAGTCCGGCAAGACCTGTGACCAGCAGAAACAACACCGGAGGTACCGGTACAGGTACCGCCGCGCCTGGTGGCGGGTCTATCACATTGGTCAGTGAGAACATAAAGTCATTGTAATCCTGATCACCGCCGCCCAGCAGATCCTCGAATCCGACCAGTGTAATGTAGGTCGTACCCAGAGCACTGGTAATCGCCTGGGCATGGGCCAGGTTATCCGAATTGCGTGTCGGGTCGCCGCTGAAGAAATTTAGTCCGGTATTGCTCACATACAATCGGAATAATAGCTCGGTGCCGGCCTCGAAATAGCCCAGGTCAACAATTGAATTAATTCCGGAATTTTTGTCGAATACCTTTCCGGTTCCCCAGTCTGAGCTTGTGTCCAGGTAGAGGGTATTGAAGTAACCTGCATCGCTGCCAAGAAACTGTGCTTGCACGTGGCCATCTTCGACTACCAGTAGCGCGCCGCCCAATATGGGGGTGTCCAGAATCAGCCCTGCATGCACTGTGCCTGCAAGAAGCCATGTTGAAATGAGTGCAAATAGTTTTGTTTTCAAGATTATCGCTCCGAGAAATATTTAACGTCAGCTGGTGTTCTTGATAAGAATAAAAGCATAGAGCATGCCAGTATCGAATAATTGTATAAAAAACATATAGTTGTATTAATTTTATAAGACCCGGTACAAGTGTTGTTTACCGGGTGTAAAAAAAGCTGATACAACCGGTGTGGTATTTGTGAGGTAGATCACAGAGCGTCAGGCCAGCGTGTAAATTATTCTGACAGTGCGAGGGGGTGCGAGTGCAGCCAGCGCTCCTGCGGTGCCTGGTCGGCGGCACCCGAACCGGATCTCAGGGTGATGTACCAGCGAGTGGCATCAGGTCAATCCTTGCAGTGAACAATAGCTTATCACTGCCAATAATCCCGAAACAATCGTATACAGGTGTCTGTGCAGCCGGGTCGGCGTGGCGGCTGAGCAGATGCAGGCTATTGTTACTGCGCGCGCCCACAAGGCACCGCCGGTCAACACTCAAACTGTGCGACCGGTATACCATCGGTTTAAGTTCGAAGTCGTGGCCTTGTTCACGGGCTCTTTCTAGCAGCGCACACGACAGTAATGCGCAGGGGAACATGTCAGGAAAGCCTACCTGATCTGCCAGTTCATCAATATAGAGTGATTGCTCCACCAGCGAACCCGATAAAAAGTTTTTAGCGTTGCTGGTTGTGAGGTATTTTCGCTTGAGGAAAATGTCGGTACCCGGGAGAAAGCTCCGGTCTGGTACCTTGTTTAAATCCCCCAGGGTTTCCAGGTTTTCAATTGCTGCAGGTGACAATGGTGCCCTTGACTCGCGTTTGTATCCAGCCACTGCCAGCTTGCCGTCTGCTTTCAAACTGACACGATTGCTCAAGGTCGTGTTTTCGCGGGCCCTGAGCTGGGAGTCTTTAATCACCACCTCAATCTGTTGCCCCGGTACTACGGCATTAACAAACTTGAATTCATAGTTACTGTAATGCAGCTCATTTTCCACCAGCAGCCTGCTCTCATCTCGCTGGGCACGATATTGCCGCAGCTGATCTTCAATCAGGCACTCTAATTGAAAGCCGAGGACGATAGGGCCTGGGAAGGGATTCCCCGCCACTCGCTGCCATCGGTTCTTGTCGTGGAAGGGATTAAAATCATCAGTAGCGTTGCGGGCTACGTCAATGTGGATAAGCTGGAAGCGCAGTGGGCCGTCCATGCTGGACGATTCCTGTGGTGGTTGCTCGAGAGGCAAGTATAGGAATTTAGTGTGGGTATTCCCAGCAGCGGTATAGGTAAAATGTCAGTATGCGATTTGTACAACCGGCAAACTGGCACTCCGGTTTTTGGGTAGGTGGCAGACCCTGGCGGCTGTAGAAGGTAAAGAGTTTTGCTGTCAGCCTAGGCAGCAATTCGCACCGCATTGGCCTGTGAAAGCTTCGATATGGAAAGGTAGTGCTCCAGGCCTGCAAACACGCCCTGGGCGGCGTCGGGCATCCGGCAATGAATATCAAACTCCACCCCCAATGCACTGTGGCACTGGCGATAGAAACGTGCATTTCTCCTGGAACTGAGCACCAGCGCGTAGTCGTAACCGAATTGGCGTGATGCATCGATCAGCTCTGCACAGAAATCGCGTATCATTTGTACTGTTCGCACCACGGGGTCGAAGACAAAACGCTCCCACATACAGCATGCCTCCGAGGCGAGAGCCATCTCGTTGATCTGGTATTGCATTGTGCTGTCGGGCACTATGCGGGCGCCACCCACGCAACGATCGCCGATGCGAGCTATGAGTATCTGGCCCTCCCTGTCTCGTTCGTCTTCACTACCGTCGAAGTCCGGTAATTTGAGTTCTTGCCGAAAACACTTTTGGCGCAACTGGTAGTACTGCTCCAGCAACTGTGGATCCTGGCATAACTCAAACTCTATCGGCATCGCAAAATCCTTTGATAAGGCTGATTTTCCAACCTGCGGGTGAGGTTGAGGGCAGAAATACCCATACAATAATCGCGCCGGAAAACATAATTTTTATAAAAAACAGCTAGATACAAATCAAGAATGTGAACCAGTTCACAAAATTGTAAAATATTACCGGTGTTTTGTCCTGTTTTGTATGCAATTCCCGACACTTTTTATTCATACGTCGAAAAACCTAATAAAAACATGGAGATAGAGTGTCGCTATTTGGCGACAACAGTAGCTAGGCCCCTTTGAACATCTCGGGGTTGATGCTGTGGCGTTTCAGTAGTTTGTAGAAATCCGTGCGATTGCGTTGTGCCAGCAGCGCCGCTTCCGCCACTGACCCGCTGGTCAGGCGCAAAACTTTCACCAGGTAATCGTGTTCAAACTGCTGTCTGGCCTGGGTGAGGGAGGGCAGATACTGGTCTTCAACAGTCAGGGCTTCCCGCACCAATGTCTCGGTAATGACTGGGGTGGTTGACAGCGCCGCCGTGCGTTCCACCACATTTTGCAGCTGGCGCACATTGCCTGGCCACGGCGCCTGTATCAGTATATCCATGGCGGCAGGAGCGAAGCTGGTCACTTTGGCCATCTGGTGGGCGCCAGTGGAGCGCAGGAAATGGCTGGCCAGCAGGGCAATATCCTCGCGCCGTTCTGCCAGTGACGGCAGATGGAGGTTAACGACATTCAAGCGATAGAACAGATCCTCCCGGAACAGGCCCTCGCGCATTTCCCGCTCCAGATCACGATTGGTGGCGGATATTATGCGTACGTCCACAGATTCGCTGGTGGTGCTCCCCACCGCGCGAATGCGGCGCTCCTGCAGTGCTCGCAGCAGCTTCACCTGCACCGGCAGTGGCATATCGCCGATCTCATCCAGAAACAGGGTGCCGCCATGGGCGGCACGGAAAAGGCCCGGGTGTTCGTTCACCGCGCCGGTAAACGCACCTTTAACGTGGCCGAATAACTCGGATTCGAGCAGTTGTTCAGGCAGCGCACCGCAGTTGACCGCCACCATTGCACCCTTGCGTTCCACGTCGGCCGCGTGCAGGGCCCGGGCCAGTAACTCCTTGCCGGTGCCACTTGCCCCGGTGATCAAAACGCTCACGTCCGATCCGGCAACCTGTCTCACCTGGTTGAGTATGCGCTCCATCACCGGGCTGCGGGTGACCACGTGCTCGCGCCAGTCCTCGAATATCTCCGCCTGGGTCGCGCCGGACTGCTCCAGCGCCGCGCGAATTGTGCTCAACAGTACGGTCTTGTCTACCGGTTTGGTGAGGAACTCGAACACGCCCATCTGCGTGGCCGACACGGCCTCGGGAATGGTGCCCTGGGCCGACATGATGATGACGGGAAGGCCCGGATAGAAGTGGCGCACCTGGGCGAAGAGATCCAGCCCGCTTTGCCCTTCCATGCGTAAATCCGTGAGCACCAGGTCCACCGGGTGGTTGCGCAGCAGTTGCAGGGCCTCTGCAGCGGAGGCGGCGGACTGAATGGCAAAGCCCTCCGCTTCCAGCCGTATGCCCAGCAGCTTTAACAGGTTGGTGTCGTCGTCTACCAGCAACAGGCGATCCTGCATCTGCCTATTCCTCCATCCGGGTGCTGATTGTTGCTTCCAGATCGGTGATGGCTTTGATCTTTTGTGTCAGCAATTGGTTTTGTGCCTGCAAATCTGCAACTTTAACTTCAAGTTCTTCGTACTGAAGACGCAATTCGTCGCGGCTTTGATACCAGTTGATCCGGCTCTGATTATAGCGCTCCAGCAACACAGCCAGTCGTCGTTGCCCACTACTAAGGTCTTCATTTGCTGTCAGCTGCCGGAATATATCGCGCGCTCTTACCCAGCTGTCGTAGGCATCCGACTGTTGCCTGAGCAGCCCATAGTAGAACAGTTGGTCGGGGTTGCTGGGCTCAGCAGTACCTTCAAGCGCAGTACTGAGTTGTTCTGCGCTCATGGTGGACACGGCCTCCTGCCAGCGCAGCCAGCGCTGCACCGGAAGAATCAGTGGTGACTTTGCGGCCGACTCCACTGGCGCGATGATCACCGGTGCGGGTGTTGTACACGCCGCAAGCGCCAGGCACGCCAGGAGGCCGGTTACGCCGATTAATGCGCGGGACATAACAGCCTGAAACAAACGGGATAGGTATCGTGGGACACCAACTCGAGCGTACCCCCTTGCGATTCAATGCATTCCCGCGCCACACTGAGCCCAATGCCCGACCCTTTGATCGGGCCGGTGCGCTTTGCCGTGCTTTGATAGAAAGGTTCAAACACGCGAGAGTGGTCCTCTTTGGGTATGGCCTCACCGGAATTGGCGATTTCCATTATGAGATTAGCAGCTTCGCGCCACCAGACAACATCGACATCGCCACCCTCGGGAGCATAGTTGACGGCATTAGACACCAGATTATCCAGCGTGGTTTTCAGTTTGTGCCGATCTGCAAACCAGTATGCCACATCGCCGCGGAAGCTGAGGTTCAGACTCTTTTGGTCGATGGTAAGACGGTAGTTCGCCAGAACCTCCTCCCAGAGTTTTTCCAGGTTTATGTCCTCGAATACGAGCTCTTGCTGCGGCAGTTCGTTGTAATCCACCAGGTTTTCGATTAATCGCTGCAGCTCGATAGCGTTGCGGCGGACGATTTCCACCACCTGCTGCTGTTGCTGGGACAAGTGCCCGGTGACCTGTTCCGCCAGCAAGTCTGTGCCTTCTCGCAAACTGGCGAGCGGCGTTTTAAGTTCGTGGGAGATATGGCGCTGGAACTGTTGCTTTTGCTGCTCTGTATCCTGCAGGCGCTGGCGTAGCCAATCGAGTTGGCGGCCGAGCTCTGCCAGCTCTTGCGGGCCCGATATGCGGATGGTGTGGCCCAAACCCGCGGTGCCTAACTTGAGTATCTCCTTGGAAAGCTCCTGAACGGGCTTGTTAATCCAGTAGGTAAACAACAGCAATAATGCCAGGGTCGCTATCGCGAGAAAGGCCAACTGCACAAACAGGGCGTCGATCACCGTATCGGCTCTGGCAGCGCTATCATCCTGCAGGGCGTCCACCCAGCTTTGCAGCCACTGCTGCAGGCCCCTGCGGTGGTCGCTGATAACCGCGAAAGTCTGATCAAGTGCCTTTGCAGCAACAGCTGGATCTGCTGCTTCTTCCGTTACAGAGGGTGGCTCTGCGGGTGCCAGATCCAGCCCCTGTAGCAACTCCTCCAGTGCCAGTGCATCCGCGCCGTGATCAGTCACTTGCGTCTGCAGGTCCTCCAGGCGCTGCAATAACTGTGCCCGTTCCCGCTGGGCCAGCATCGCGAGTTCTGTGTCAAACAGGGTCTGGTATTGGCGGGTGTGCCGTTCCAATTGCAGTAATTCACCCTCTATGTCATGGCCGAGGCGGGTGACGTAGATGACGTGCCGGGTGACTTCCCGGGTATTGGCCGCCAGGTCTTCCAGCGTGTGTATGGTGAACAGGATGGCCAGACACAGGGGGGCCAGTGCGGTAAAAAAACCGACCAGCACGAGCTGCAATACGGATCTGGGGCGCCAGAAAGACATGAATGACTAGCTTGAGGGCTTGCGGAAAACGGGGGGATTGTAACTCGCTCACGGCAAACCACAAATGACTTTCCCGGTGGCCTGCCGGCCCGGATGAGCGGGGCTATGACACCCGGCAGGGCACTAAAAGTGTCAGATTCTCAGTTTGGCGAGTTGCTCTACCTGCTTGCACAGGGCTTGGCTTTCCAATGCCTGCAGGTGCTCAAGTTCTTTCACAGCGGCATTCCGGGTGTCAGTCATGGCCTGTTGCAGGTCGGCTATCGTATGTGCAGCCTGCTGGTCGGCGTCGCGCTTCTGTGCCGCCAGTCTCGCCTGCTCTTCCTCTCCGGCCTCTGTTGCCTCGGCTTTCATTTTCTCAATTTCGGCAAGCCGATCCTCGGCGCTGCGGCTCCGTTGCTGCAGCTGTTCGTCAATGGTCGCCGCTTCCTTCTGCGCAGTTTGCTCTGTCTCCTTGCGCTGCATCTCCAGCTCTTCGTTGGCCTTTTCGGCCCGGATGCTAGCGTCATTGATGCGTTTTTCCAGGCTATCAATGTCATTTTCTGCCTGTCTTTGTATCTCGGCAATCATCTGTTCCAGCCGATTAATTTCCTCGGCCGCCTTGCGACGCGTTTCCCGCGCGTTTTTTTCCAGCCCGGTGATCTCTTCCTTCGCGCTGGTATTGAGTGCCTCCTCCTCGGCCTTGATTCTCGCCAATTGCTCCCTGGCGTTTTCGCTGCTCTGCTGCTGCAGTTCCTGCAAGCGCGCTATGTCACCGTGGCTGTTCAGCCGGGTATCTTTTTCGAGTCGTTCCAGGCGGCGTAGCTCCTGTTCTGCCTTGTCGCCAGCTTTCAGTGCGCGTTCCTTCAATTTGGCCATTTCGTGTTCTGCGGCAGTTCCCGCCGCTACCAATGCCCGCTCAATATCGCTGAGACGGGTCTCAGCGTTTTTCTGTATCTCCAGCCCCTTGGTCTGCAAGTTGGACAGTTCCTGCTGGGTGACTTCCTCAATCTTCCGGGCCAGAGCTTTGCGGCGGGCCGCGCTCTCTGCAAGACGGCGCTCCTCTGCCACCAGCGCCTTCGCCCTTGCCTCAGTTTCCTGTAGCCTTCTGGCGCGTTCTGCTTCAGCTTTGAGTTTTGCCTTTTCAGTTTCGGCTGCGTGCTGCTGTGCTCGGGAAGCCTCGGCAGCTTCCTGTTTCGCCCTGGCCGCACGCTCCTGCAATTGGCGGGCGTGTTCCAGGCCCGCCAGCCGGTTTTTCTCGGCGGCTGCGGCGATGGCTTCTTCCGCCTCCCGCGTGGCCGCAAGTTCTTTCTGTACTTGCTGGTCTCGCAATACAGCCGTCTGCTTCTGCGCATCCCTGGGCTTCAACACCGTGACTTTGGCACTGTTTTCGTTGCTGTTTTGTGTCTCTGCCCGCGGGTCGGCCTGTTTTATCCGTGCAGAGCTTATGGGCCAGCTGCGATCAATGACTCCGGGTTGTTTTGGCAGGGTGTCGTCATTCACGTTAACCTGCTTCAATGAGCCGGAGGCAATGCGGCGTGGGAAATCGTGCCCGGCCTCAGCATTCGCCGAGCCGTCTTCATGATCTTTATAGCGGGTTTTCGACGTAACCAGTTCTATCACAGCCCCGAGCTGGTTGACTTTCACGTAGTACTCGGCGGCGGCCTTGCGATCCAGGTTGCTGCGCAATACCACGGTCTCCCCGGAAAAAATCTCGTCGAGCATGCCGCTGTCCCGGATTTTGAACAGCTCTACAAAGCCGGCTTTCACCTGCTCCGGGTCATGCCGAGGAAGTACTTCTCCCCTGAAGGTGATGTCGAATTTTTTCACCCTGTCCTACCCCAGTCGTCAATGATGGCGCACTTTTCCCGTGGCCTCGTTCGAATCTAGGCGGGTTTTAACGGGTTTCCAACAAAAGAGTGGAGAAAACTACAGATATTCCGGCAGCTTATACGGTTTTCAACGAGTGCTGCTTTATCGGTGATGCCTGAATTCTGCGGGCTGCTAGACTGCAGATAACACGGTGTCCTGGTGATGTGGCTGATTGCCTCGCTCTTAAAGGACAAAACGGGTAGTTGCGGGGGATGTGGAATGGCGCCATTTTTCGAGATTTCTCATCACGGTGCGGTCAATGGCGTTACCGGTTCCTGCCATGAGTTGCGCCTGATTGATGGCCCGGGGATGCTGCTCGACTGTGGATTGTTTCAGGGGGCAGAAACCTCCGGCACTGGTGCAGGAGCCGACCAGCTCGCCATCGATTTCCCTATTTCCCATATTCAAACGCTGGTGGTGTCGCATGTACACATCGACCACGTAGGGCGAATCCCCTGGTTGTTCGCCGCCGGGTTCAAGGGGCCAATTGTGTGTACCGAGCCCTCGGCCAGTCTCTTGCCCCTGGTTCTGGAGGACGCTGTGAAAATCGGTATCACGCGGGACCGGCGTAAGGTTGAGCGTCTGGTCAAAGTGATTGCATCGCGTATCGTGGCAGTGCCTTACCGACGCTGGTATCGCACGGTGACAGACGGGGGTGGCACTATCGATATCAAATTCCAGCCGGCGGGCCATATTCTGGGGTCGGCCTACGTGGAATGCGACGTCAAGTCCCGGGCTGCCGACACTCCCGGAGAACAGCATCGCGTGGTGTTCTCCGGCGATCTGGGCGCGCCGCATGCGCCGCTGTTACCCGCCCCGCGCTCACCGTACAGGGCCGATACACTGGTAATTGAAAGTACCTATGGAGACCGATTGCACCAGGGGCGACGCGAGCGCAGCTTGCAGCTCAAGAGTGTCATAGAACGGGCGCTGGTGGATAACGGTGCCGTGTTAATTCCGGCTTTCAGTATCGGCCGGACGCAGGAAATATTGTACGAACTCGAGGGGCTTATTCACCGCTACGCTGATGCCAGGGCGGGAAACCATAGCTGGCGCGATCTCGAGATAATTGTGGACTCCCCACTGGCCGCCGGTTTTACCACGGTATATCGCCAGCTTAAGAAACACTGGGATAACGAGGCCCTCGGCCGGGTGAGAGGTGGTCGCCACCCCCTCAGTTTTGAGCAACTGTACACCGTGGGCAGCCATGCACAGCACCAGACCGCGGTGAATTACATCAAAAGCCGTGGCCACCCCTGTATCGTTATAGCGGCAAGCGGTATGTGTGCTGGCGGGCGCATGGTCAATTACCTCAAGGCGCTGATTGAGGACGCCCGCACGGATATTCTTTTTATCGGCTACCAGGCCGCTGGCACACCGGGGAGGGATATTCAGGCCCATGGCCCGAAAGGGGGCTGGGTGAATCTGGATGGCCAACGCTATGACATCAAGGCGGGTGTACACACTATCAGCGGCTACTCGGCGCACGCCGACCAGAACAACCTGCTGGCTTTTGTCCAGCGTATGCGGGTTAAACCGGGGCAGATTCGGATCGTACACGGTGACGAAGACGCCAAAACGGAGCTGGCGCGTCGATACCGGGCGCTATTGCCAGCTGCAGACGTGGTGATTCCGCATGGTTAACGTGGGTCTACGAATCCAGCGTGCATGGCGCTCGTAAAATTCAATCTTCTGCGTATTTTGGTGGCAGTGAGCGGAACATGGGCCAGACGGCCATATCGGGAGGGTATGCTTGACGACTACGTATATCGCCACCGCAGGCAACCCGGCCGGTAATGGATGTGATACAGCCAGTTGCCAGGCCGCCGCAAGCAACAAAACCCTGTTCCGTCTCAATGCATCGGTTGGCAAGACCGCCGCAAGCGGCAGTTCCCTCGGGAGAAATTTCGCATTCAGTAGCCAATCCGCCGCAGGACACCCCGCCTTCATATGTGGTTATACAGGATCTGGATTTACCGCCGCAGGAGACACCGCCCTTCATTGTGGTTTCGCAGGCACTGGACTCGCCACCGCAGGAGACACCTCCCGCAATTGTGGTTTGGCAGGATCTGGCCTTGCCGCCGCAGGAAACACCGCCGTTTACCGTGCTTTCGCAGGCAGTAGACTCGCCGCCGCAGGAGACACCGCCGTCATAGGTGGTTTCGCAGGATCTGGCCTTGCCGCCACAGGAGACGCCACCCCTGTAGGTCGTTTTGCAGGAACTGGATTCCCCACCGCAGGAGACACCACCCTCGTAGGTGGTTTCGCAGGATTTGTACTCACCGCCGCAGGAGATACCTCCTTTCAACGAGGTCTCGCAGGAGCCAGAACCCGCGCTCAGTGCCGGCGCTGGCAGCAGTACTATTAACAACAATATTGGCGCGAAAAATTGCATAACCCATTTCCATCTCTGTGAGATTTGACAGTTTTTGGTCGCCGCGCACAGCTGGGCGGGCGATAGGATAGTATCTGATTGAAGTGCGCGTAGACATAGGTTTTCAGCTGCGACCTGTAACGTGGATCTGACGGGCATTGTCCAGAACATATATACTCGTTCACTATTTATGAGCACTGTATTTTTCGATCTATCCGGATTCGTTCTTCGCCATTTCTCTCGTCCGTTGAGATCGTGCTGTGCAAGGCGCCTGTTCCCGAGAGGTAATCCGGTTGGAACTTTTTTTAGGCTATATCGTTAAAGCACTCATGCTGCCACCCGGTTTGAATTTTTTTGCGATCGTCGCTGGACTGGGTTTGCGCATTAAGTGGCCACGCCTGGGTAACTCCGTTGTTGCGATTAGCTTCGCGGCGCTCTGGCTATTATCGTTGCCGATAGTCGCAGGGTTGTTACTTGTGTCGGTCGAACATTACCCGGCTCTCGATACGAATTCACCTGTTTCCGGTGAGGTGATTGTGGTTCTGGGTGGCAAGCGTAATTCGAGTTCCCCTGAATACGGTGGGGATACCGTGGGAGCAGATACACTCGAACGTATACGTTACAGTGCCAGGTTGGGTCGAGAACTTGACTTGCCCATTGCTGTGACAGGCGGGCGGGGTAGGGTGTCAACTTCTGAACCCCTTGGTGGTCTGATGGCCCGCGTTCTCGAGGACGAGTTTAACCAACCTGTAAGCTGGATCGAAACCACCAGCCTGAACACCGCTGAAAACGCACTGAATTTGCGTTCGATTCTGCCGGCCGACAATATCATTCTGGTAACCCACTCTCTGCACATGAGCCGCGCGCTTCGCATTTTTGAAAAAACCGGTTTTACAGTGACGGCTGCACCGATGGATATTCCTGCGCACTCAGATAGCGGTTCCCGGTTCACCCTATATGATTGGTTGCCGTCTGCGAGTGCTCTATTGATCTCGCGGTCTGTACTCTATGAGGGGCTGGGCTCGATATATTATGCGCTTCGATATTAGTCATCCGCCATCAAACTTGCAGATATTGGTACCGGAGGCCGGACTCGAACCGGCACGCTTTTAAGGGCGGGGGATTTTGAATCCCCTGTGTCTACCAATTTCACCACTCCGGCATAGAGGGGGTAGGCGAGGAAGGTCACGCCGTTGGAGAGCGCGCGATTATAGCAACAGACCCTGAAACATCAATAATTATTCCTTAACCCGCTCTCACTTTGCCTGTACACTGCGCGCCGGCCCATTCAGGGCCCAAAATTCACTATTCGCCCCCTGGCGGGACACGCGATCTGAGTACCCAAGGAGAAAAGAGCATGGCCATGAAACTGGTTAAGAAAACTGAGGAATACAGCATCTATCTGCGCGGAGACAAGCGCTACGCGGTAGAAGATTCACGCAAGCAGGCGGTCAACGGCGACGAAAAAGTGCGCATCCTCGTGGAAGAGGGGCTGGTTAAGACCGCTGCACCTGCAAAGCCCGAAGAGCCTGTAGCTGAAGAAGCACCGGCGGAAGAGGCTGCAGAGGAAGAGACTGCCACTGAAGAACCGGCCGCTGAAGAAGCTGCTGCCGAGGACGAAGACAAGTAAGCCGCATTGCGGTTAGCGCAGCCGGCCCCTGGCCGGCTTTTCTTTACCTGAGCGAATGTGCCGGTATTACTCTGCGAAATAGCCGCAACGACCCACTATGCAACGTACCGATTTTACTTATGAACTGCCACCGGGCCTGATCGCCCAACACCCCCTGCCGGAGCGCGGTGCAAGCCGTCTGCTGCATCTCGATGGCGCATCGGGGGAGATCAGTCATCACACATTTGCCGACCTTCTCAATTTTCTCGGCCCCGACGATCTGCTCGTGTTCAATAATACCCGGGTCATTCCGGCGCGTCTGTGGGGTCGCAAAGCGAGCGGCGGCAAGGTGGAAATCCTTGTCGAGCGTATCGTTGGCAGCCATCGGGCAGTAGCCCATATTCGCGCCAGCAAATCTCCCAAAGCCGGTACCACTATCGACCTCTGTGCCAGCGAGGGCGAGGCGCCGGGGCCCTATCGGCTGTCGGTCACTGGGCGCGACGGGGCGCTCTTTTACATATCATCAGAGGGAGGGCCCGCCCTCACTGACATCCTCGAAGACGTGGGCCATATGCCATTGCCGCCCTATATCGAGCGCGCTGATCAATTGGCTGACCGGGAACGCTACCAGACGGTGTATGCCGAAAAAGCAGGCGCCGTGGCAGCGCCCACCGCGGGCCTGCACTTCAGTGACGAGATGCTTCGTCTCCTCGATGAAAAAGGCGTACGCCGCGAGACAGTGACGCTCCATGTGGGTGCGGGTACGTTCCAGCCTGTGCGTGCCGAGCGCATCGAAGACCACGTAATGCACGCCGAATATGTAGAAGTTGATGAGACGGTTTGCGCTGCCGTGCGGGAAACCCGGGCCCGGGGTGGGCGGGTTGTAGCGGTGGGAACCACGGCGGTGCGCTCATTGGAGACTGCCAGTGTAGCTGCAGAGGAGGCGTCTGATAAAACGGGGCAGACCCTGCAACCTTTTCAGGGCGATACCAGTATTTTCATTTACCCCGGATACCGCTTTCGCTGTGTGGATGCGATGTTGACCAATTTTCATTTGCCGGAGTCCACCCTGTTGATGCTGGTGAGTGCCTTTGCCGGTAGAGAGCCTATAATGGCCGCCTATGCTGAGGCTATTGCCGAGGAATACCGCTTTTTCAGCTATGGCGATGCCATGTTCATTACTGCCAAAGAAACTGTAAGGGAAACGCCGTGAGTCAGTCCTGCCGTATGCAATTTGAGCATTTGGACACTGACGCGGGCGCCAGGCGCGGGCGACTGGTGTTCCCCCGGGGCACGGTGGAAACCCCGGCATTTATGCCAGTGGGCACCTACGGCACGGTGAAGGGCATGCTGCCAAGAGATATCCGCGCCATTGGCGCCGAGATTATCCTCGGCAACACCTTCCACTTATGGCTGCGGCCAGGCACTGATATTATTGAGCAGCACGGTGATCTGCACGATTTTATGGGGTGGGATGGCCCCATTCTCACGGATTCCGGTGGCTTTCAGGTGTTCAGCCTGGGTGATATGCGCAAGATTTCCGAGGAGGGGGTGAAGTTCCAATCGCCTGTGGATGGCGCAAAAGTGTTTCTGGACCCGGAGACGTCCATGGCCATTCAGCGCAGCCTGGGGGCCGATATCGTGATGATTTTCGATGAGTGCACACCCTATCCGGCAACCGAGGCAGAGGCCCGGGCTTCCATGGAGCTGTCCCTGCGCTGGGCGGCCCGCAGCAAGGCGGCCCACGGCGATAACACCGCAGCCCTGTTCGGTATTGTGCAGGGCGGCATGTACCCGCAGCTGCGCAACGAGTCCCTGGCGGGGCTGGAAGCGATCGGTTTCGACGGCTATGCCATCGGTGGCCTGTCGGTGGGTGAGCCCAAGGACGAGATGCTGCTGGTACTGGATGCGATGCGAGAGCAATTACCCGCGGACAAGCCGCGCTACCTGATGGGAGTGGGCACACCGGCAGACCTGCTGGAGGGGGTGCGCCGGGGCATTGATATGTTCGACTGTGTGATGCCAACCCGCAATGCCCGCAACGGCAATATCTTTACCTCTCGCGGCGTATTGAAGCTACGCAACAACCGGCACAAGACAGATACTGGCCCGCTGGATGACGAGTGCGCTTGCTACACCTGCGAGAACTTCAGCCGTGCCTATTTACATCATCTGGACAAGTGCAATGAAATTCTCGGCTCCCAGTTGAACACTATCCACAACCTGCATTACTACCAGCACCACATGGCTGGCATTCGCGAGGCGATAAGCGCGCACCGCCTGGATGACTTCGCCGCGGACTTTTATAGGCAGCAGGCGCGGGGCGTTTAATGTATACCCTGTGTTTTTATGTTCCCGGTTCATCGCTGGAGGCGGTTAAAACAGCGGTGTTCGCAGCGGGCGCGGGCCGTATCGGCAATTACGACCACTGCTGCTGGCAGGTGGAAGGCCAGGGGCAGTTTCGGCCGTTGGCGGGCAGCAACCCCGCGCTGGGTAAGCCTGGTGAAATTGAAAAGGTGAGTGAATATCGGGTTGAAATGGTTTGCGAGGCGAGTCTCATTACAGCTGTGGTGAATGCCTTGAAAGCAGCCCATCCCTACGAAGAGCCCGCCTGGCATGTGCTGGAGATGGTCACGGAGCTGCCGCGCTGATGCCATCACATCACACTTTATTCGGGCGGCTTGAGAGTGAACTGCCTCTGGCTGACCAGGCCTGGGACGGCCCCTCGGGGCAGCGCCGCGAAGCAGCCGTGCTGGTAGCCCTCACAGCCGAAAGCTCGCCCCGGGTCATACTGGGGCGCAGGGCCATGCATTTGCCCTTGCACCCCGGCGAGGTGGCATTTCCCGGTGGCAAGCGCGAACCTGAGGATGACACGCCCTGGGTAACTGCCCTGCGTGAGGCGATGGAAGAAGTGGGGCTGGAAGAGGGGCTGGTGCACCGCCTGGGTGAACTGACACCACTGCTCACCCGCACCGGTTTCGAGGTTTACCCCTGTGTGGCGAGGGTGCCTGATAGTCTGGATATGGTGGTAGACCCGGGCGAGTTCGACAGTGTGTTTTTATCACCGCTGGAGGTTTTTGCAGACCGGAGCATTTTCCGCCTGGAGCCTATGTCCGATGGCACTCGGACCCGTATGGTCCCGCACTACCAGGTGGGCAGTGACAATATATGGGGAGTGACCGCCACCGTACTGGCACAGTTGGCCAACGTGGCTTACGATGCTGGCCTCGAATTACACAGAGACTGGAAGAAAGCACCATGAAATACAGCCTGGATGGAAAGCATGTCAACCTGGTGGGCGGAGGGCACTTCATTGCTCCGAACGCCGCGGTAATCGGTAATGTGACACTGCACGAAAATAGCAGCGTATGGTTTTCCTGCGTTTTGCGCGGTGATGCTGAGCGCATCGAAGTCGGAGCAGGCAGCAATATCCAGGACGGCACCGTCCTGCATGCCGACCCGGGCTTCCCCATGGTGGTGGGCAAAAACGTGACTGTGGGTCACAACGCCATGTTGCACGGCTGTACCATTGGCGACGGTTCCCTGGTGGGTATTAACGCTGTGGTGCTCAATGGCGCAAAAGTTGGCAAAGGGTGCCTGATTGGTGCCAATGCACTGGTGACCGAGGGCATGGAGATTCCCGATGGTTCTCTGGTGCTGGGTTCGCCGGCGAAGATAAAAACGCAATTGTCAGAGCAGCAGCAGCTCGCGCTCATGCACAATGCCGATCATTACATGGGTAATGCAAAGCATTTCAACGAGGGCTTACTGGAACAGGAATGAGTGAGCCGGAGCCCAAGTCGCCCTGTATATCGGTCTGCCATCTCGACGAGGATGAGATCTGTCAGGGCTGTTTTCGCAGCGCCAGTGAGATAGCCGACTGGATGATGGTTGACGCACAGAAAAAGCGGGACATTCTCCGGCGTGCGGACGAGCGCCGCGAGGCAACCGACAACAAGCGGCCGAACTGATACCGGGTTATGACTAATTCAGGACGGGTATTACGACCGGTGGATCACCGACTATGCGCACCCGCACCGAGCGCACCACATTGCCCTCCAGTTCCAGTATTTCCAGACGGTAGCGGCCTATGGCGAGGCCTGCGTTGGCGTCCGGGAACGATTCAAGGTTTTCCAGAATCAGGCCGCTGAGCGTTTTCGGTCCGTCTTTTGGCAGGTCCCAGTGCAGCGCCTTGTTGATCTCGCGGATGTTGGCGGTGCCGGAGATGATGTGGGTACCGTCACGCTGGGGGAAGATGCTGCCGGTGGCCTCGCTCAGGTTTGAAGTGAACTCGCCCACGATCTCTTCCAGAATGTCTTCCAGCGCCACCAGCCCCATCACCTCGCCGTATTCGTCAACCACGACTGCCAGGCGATGTTTGTGTTTCTGAAAATTCACCAGTTGCGTATTCAGTGGTGTGCTTTCCGGAATGAAGTAGGGTGGTTCGACCTCGCGTTCCAGGGCGGCGCGGTCAAGGCCCTGTCTGTCGATCACTTTGCTGATATTGCGAAGATGCAGCACACCCGCGATTTTGTTGATGTCATCGCGCCACACCGGCACGCGGGTATGGGAACTGGTCTGGATGCAGCGCAATATCTCGTCGTCGCTGTCATCAAGGTCTATACCGTAGACCTCGCTTCTGGGCACCATGATGTCGTTCACCGACACCTCTTCCAGGGCGAGCAGGTTGAGCATCATGTTGCGCCGTTTGGCGGGAATCATCGCCCCGCTTTCCGACACGATCGTGCGCAGTTCTTCCTTGGACAAATGGTCGCTAGCGGTCCCCTCGGGGTCTACGCCGAGTAGTCTCAGCAAGCCGTTGGTAACCCTGCCTACCAGCCACACCAGGGGATACATCACTTTCAACAGCGGCAGCAGAACCAGGCTGGCGGGAAAGGCGACACCCTCAGGATGCAGTGCGGCTATTGTCTTGGGTGTTATTTCGGCGAAGATCAGCACCACCAGGGTCAGCGCCACTGTCGCAATGAGAATGCCGGCATCACCCCACAGGCGGATGGCGATGACTGTCGCGATCGCGGAGGCAAGTATATTGACCAGGTTGTTGCCGATCAGGATCAGGCCGATAAGCCGATCCGGGCGCGCCAGCAATTTGCCGGCGCGAATGGCACCGTGGTGATTGTTTTTCTGCAGGTGCTTCAATCGATAGCGATTGAGCGACATCATGCCGGTTTCCGAGCTGGAGAAGAAGGCGGAAAGAAAAATGAGCGCAGCAAGAACTGAGAAAAGTAGGCCGAGCGGGGCGTCGTTCAATGCAGGTGTAAACCTTTGGTATTCGTTGGCCGCCTATCTTGAAGAAAAACCCGCAGTAGGGCAAGAACTCTCCGCCGCCAATTCTGCGCTATTGCAGTATCAGTTCCAGCACCAGTTTCGAGCCGAAAAAGGCCAGCACCAGCAGGCCGAAGCCGGACAGGGTGAGCCGTACCGCCGTCGTGCTGCGCCAGCCCAGCCGATAGTGCCCCCACAGCAGCACAGCCAGCAGTAGCCAGGAACCCAGGGTGAGAACAGTTTTGTGTACCAGATGCTGCGCGAAGATGTCATCGAGGAAAACAAAACCGGAGAGTATTGCAACCGTCAGCAGGATCTCTCCTACCCACAGCAGCTCGAACAGCATGGTCTCCATTAACTGCAGTGGCGGCAATATCTGAACCAGGCCGCGAGTGTGGCGGTGCTTCAACTGGTGATCCTGTACGGCCAGCAGTGCTGACTGGGCTGCGGCCAGTGTCAGCACGGCGTAGGCGAGAATGGAACTGCCGATATGCAGCAAAATGCCGGCGGGCATATCGGTGCGGATAGGGGCTGTTTCCGGGGCGTAACTGGACACTAACACCGCCAGCGCCGACAGGGGAAACAGGGCGACCAACAGGTTTTGTAGCGGGCGCCGGGACAGTGCGGCGATACAGACCAGGTTGATGACCAGGAAAATCAGCGCGGAGACTTTATAGAAGCCAAGTTCCACTCCGCTACCGGTAAAAATGCCCGCCCAGACCACACCGGCATGGCACAGCATGGCCGCCACGGACAGGGCGATAAAGGCGCGGTTGACCTGCTGGCGGTGCTGCAGAATATGCAATAGCTGCAGCGCCGTGGCTGCCAGATAGAACAGCGCGGCGAGTGGGGCGAGAATGGTGGCTTGCATCGGCTTGGGAGTTGGCCCTGGGTAACGTATACTTCGGCCCTTTGTACCCATTTGTCCCCATCTAAGCAATAGCGACGATTTTATCCGAGAGATTTTCCATGTTTGAGAGCTTGAGTGATCGACTTTCCCAGAGTTTGCGTGGCATTTCCGGCAAGGCCCGGTTAAGTGACGAAAACATCCAGGAGACACTGCGTGAAGTGCGTATGGCCCTGTTGGAGGCTGACGTCGCGCTGCCCGTAGTAAAGGATTTCGTCGAGGCCATCAAGCAGCGCGCGCTGGGCCAGGAAGTAATGAAGAGCCTGAGCCCGGGCCAGGCTTTCCTCAAAATCGTTCAGAACGAGCTTGAGGAGGTGATGGGGGCGGCCAATGAAGGCCTGAATCTGGCCACCAAGCCACCGGCGGTTATTCTCATGGCGGGCCTGCAGGGCGCGGGTAAGACAACTTCTGTGGCCAAGCTGGCCAAGCTGCTGAAGGAGCGGGACAAGAAAAAAGTGACGGTGGTGAGCGCCGACATCTACCGCCCGGCGGCTATCAAGCAGTTGGAAACGCTGGCGGCGGAAGTCGGAGCGGATTTCTTTGCCAGTGACATAAGCCAGAAGCCCACCGATATCGTGCGTGGGGCTATTGACCACGCCAGGATTCAGTTCAGTGATGTGTTGATTGTCGATACCGCCGGCCGCCTGGCCATCGACGAAGCCATGATGGCGGAAATTGCCGAGTTGCACCGGGTTGCCGAACCCGTTGAAACCCTGTTCGTGGTAGATGCGATGACAGGGCAGGATGCGGCCAAAACTGCCAGGGCATTCGACCAGGCACTGCCCCTCACCGGTGTCATCCTGACCAAGGTCGACGCCGATACCCGCGGCGGTGCGGCGCTGTCCGTGCGGGCTATAACCGGTAAGCCGATCAAGTTCCTCGGGGTGGGGGAGAAAACCGCTGCCCTGGATCCCTTCCATCCGGACCGGATGGCGTCCCGTATCCTCGGCATGGGCGATGTCATGTCGCTGATCGAGGAGGTGGAGCAGAAGGTAGACAAGAAAAAAGCTGAGAGACTGGCGCGCAAGGTCAAGAAAGGGCAGAAATTTGACCTGGAGGATTTTCGCGACCAACTGCAGCAGATGAACAATATGGGCGGGATTACCAGCATGCTGGACAAGCTGCCCGGCATGGGCAATATCGCCCAGATGGCCCAGCAGAATCTCGATGTGAAGCAGTTTGCCCGCATGGAGGCACTGATCAACTCCATGACCCCGAAAGAGCGTCGCAACCCCGAGCTCATCCAGGGCTCCCGCAAACGCCGCATCACCCAGGGTTCAGGCCTTCAGGTACAAGATCTCAATCGCCTGCTGAAGCAGCACAAGCAGATGCAGAAGATGATGAAAAAAATGAAAGGCGGTGGCATGGAGAAAATGATGCGCGGCCTCGGTGGCATGGGCGGCCCGGGTGGTCCCGGCGGCATGGGTGGGCCTCCCGGTGGTATGCCGTTCCGTTAATCCCCATAAGGGTCGGAATACACTAAAAATTCCGTCTCCCAGGGGTTTCAAACCAGCCCTATTTTCCGTATGATACGCCACCTTTCCGGCCCAGGTGCCGGGTTTTGTCGTGGGTGATGGTGCGATTTAGCAGCAAATCCCCTCTAAATGTCAGGAAATTACGCAAAATGGTAACAATTCGTCTTGCCCGTGGTGGTTCCAAGAAGCGCCCGTTTTATCACCTTACCGTCTCCGACAACCGCAATGCGCGCAATGGCCGGTTCATTGAGCGAGTGGGTTTCTTCAACCCGGTTGCCCGTGGCCAGGAAGAGCGCCTGCGTATTGACGCCGAGCGTGTGGCCTACTGGCAGAGCCAGGGTGCCCAGCTGTCTGAGCGTGTGGCCAAGCTGGTCAAGGATTCTGCGGCTGCCGCCTGAATCAGGCGTCCGGGGGTTTGATGACTGATCCCTCGAAAGCTGATTTGTTGATAGTTGGTAAGATTACCGGCTGTTATGGCGTCAAGGGGTGGGTGAAAATCCATTCCTATACTGAGCCCAAAGAGAACTTTCTCGGGTTCGGGAAATGGGTGTTGCAGCGCAAAGGCGGTGTAGAACCCATCGAATTTGATGACGGGCGGGCGCAGGGCAAAGGCCTGGTGGTGCATATCGCCGGTGTGGATGATCGCAACCTGGCGGAGTCCTATCGCGGACTTGAAGTCGCGGTGCAGGCGGGTAGCCTGCCGGACCTCGAAGAGGGCGATTACTACTGGAGCCAGTTACAGGGGCTGCAGGTCTGGTGTCACGACCAGAGCGATGAGGCCAGTGACGAACGCGTGTTACTGGGCTCGGTAGAGTACCTGCTCGAAACCGGGGCCAACGACGTCCTGGTGGTGAAGCCCTCAGAGGGCAGTATTGATGACAGGGAGCGGTTGATTCCCTACTTGCCCGGAGATGTGGTCACAAGAGTGGACCTGGCCGAGGCGGTGATAGAGGTGAACTGGTTTCTCGAGGATTGAGGAAGCAGTGGCAGAATACAGGGAGTAGCGGGGCACGATGCAGATAGCACTGGTGAGCCTGTTCCCCGAGATGTTTGCCGCGGTGAGTGACCACGGAGTCACAGGCCGGGCGGTCAAACAGGGCCTGGTGGCATTGAGCCACTTCAATCCGCGCGATTACACGGCGGACAGGCATCGCACGGTGGACGACCGGCCCTACGGCGGCGGCCCCGGCATGTTGATGATGATAGACCCACTGCAGCAGGCTATAGCCGCTGCGCGGGAGGCGGCAGGAGAGAACGCGAAAGTGATCTACCTGTCACCCCAGGGCACTCGCTTCGGCCACAGCAAGGCCGTGGAATTGGCCCTGAAGCCCGGCGTAGTATTGATTGCCGGTCGTTATGAAGGCGTTGATGAACGCCTGCTGGAAGCCGAGGTAGACGAAGAATTGTCGATCGGTGATTACGTACTGAGCGGCGGCGAACTGGCCGCCATGGTCGTGATCGATGCAGTAACACGGCAGCTGCCCGGGGTACTCGGGCACGCACTGTCGGCGCAGGAGGACTCCTTCGTCGACGGCTTGCTGGATTGCCCGCACTACACCCGTCCGGAGGTGTACCAGGGCAGCAAGGTACCGGATGTATTACTCAGCGGGAATCACGAAGCGATTCGCCGCTGGCGCCTGAAGCAGGCACTGGGTAGAACGCAGGAGCGACGCCCGGACTTGCTGCAAGGCAGGGCGATGTCGCCCGAGGAAGAAAAGTTGTTGGCGGACTATATCCGCGAACGCACATTATCAACAGACAGATAGCTGTGAAGCTACGAACAAAATCCAACAGGAGCGCACCATGAGCACCAATAAGGTTATTTCTCAGATCGAAGCTGAGCAGATGGAAAAAGAACTGGCTGAGTTCAGCCCCGGTGATACCGTGGTCGTTCAGGTGAAGGTAAAGGAAGGTGATCGTGAGCGTCTGCAGGCTTTCGAAGGTGTTTGCATCCGCAAGCGCAATCGCGCCCTGAACTCCGCTTTCACTGTCCGCAAGATCTCCCACGGTGTGGGCGTTGAGCGTACTTTCCAAACCTACAGCCCGCTGGTTGAGAGCATAGCTGTCAAGCGTCGCGGCGACGTGCGTCAGGCCAAGCTCTATTACTTGCGCGAGCTGAGCGGCCGTGCTGCACGCATCAAGGAAAAGCTGTAACACCCGGTTTACAGTAGTAGATTCCAAAAGCGGCCCTGGTGGCCGCTTTTTTATGGGTGGCATGGTGTCGGGTGATGTGCTGTTCCATTTCCGTGTACTGCCGGGGAAGATGCAAGGGCGTTCCTGTTCCATTGTCGGCACGGGTTCGGGTATGTCCTGGCTCCATGGCCGCGCCCCTCCGGGGTGCCCTCAGTCGGTTGGGAGCCTTAAAGCGCTTCGCTGTCTCCCGCCACTCCTTCGGCGCTGTCCTTTAATATTCCGCCAGGACATACCCGAACCCCTGCCTTCGATCGCGCGTGAAAAGCAATCCTGCAGGAAATTAGCGGTGTTTTAGACTCTCTATGGCTTGAAATTTCTGCGGTTGAGGGCGGGGGTTGCCTCGCGGAATATTAAAGGCGCACGCCGAAGGCGGACTGGAGACAGCGTAGCGCTTTAAGGCTCCAGGCCAACTGAGGGAAGCCCGGAGGGCCGCAGCCATGGAGCGAGGTAACCCCCGCTCTCGACCGGAATGGAACGTCACAGTCTCTGATGCTATGCGATCAATTTTTCTTGTCCAGGACGTGTTCGTGATAGTGTACCGGCATGCCAAGTGACCTCCCCGAACATCCCGAAATCGAACGCTACATCGACGCCATGTGGATGGAAAAGGGGCTTAGCGACAACAGCCTTTCGTCGTACCGGCGCGACCTCAAGCAATTTAATCAATGGCTGATGAAGAACAGGGAAAGCAGCATCACCGGGGCTGACCGCTCATCGCTGCAGGCGTATCTGGGGGCGCGCCTGGAGCAGGGGCAATCGCCACGCACCACCGCCCGTTTTATGTCCTGTGCCCGGGGTTTTTATCATTATCTTTTGCGCGAGGGCAGGCTGACGGTTGATCCCACCCTCGATGTGGATAGCCCCAAGCTCGGCCGGCCCCTGCCCAAGTCCCTGTCGGAAAAGGACGTCGACAAGCTGCTGCAGGCGCCCGATCTGGATATTGCGCTGGAATTTCGCGATCGCACCATGCTGGAACTGCTTTATGCCTGTGGCCTGCGAGTGACGGAGCTAACCAGTCTGCAATTGACGCAGGTAAGCCTGAATCAGGGAGTGGTGCGGGTTTTCGGCAAGGGCAGCAAGGAGAGACTGGTGCCTATGGGGGAGGAGGCACAGCTGTGGCTGCAGCGGTATATGGCGGGCCCGCGGGCCGAATTACTCAAGGGTCTGCCCTGCGATGAGATGTTTCCCAGCCGTCGCGGGCGTCAAATGACTCGCCAGACCTTCTGGTATCGTATTAAAATCTACGCCCGGCGGGCAGATATCCGCAGCGAGCTGTCGCCACACACTTTGCGTCATGCCTTTGCAACCCATTTGCTCAATCACGGTGCGGATTTACGTGTGGTGCAATTGCTGCTCGGCCACAGTGACCTCAGCACCACCCAGATTTACACGCATGTGGCCAAGCAGCGCATGCAGGAATTGCACGCCCAGCACCACCCACGGGGGTGAGGAACTAAAGCGATGGTCGCGGTTCCAAGGTACACCAGATCGGGTATTGTCCGGTTTGGCTAACAAGGGTGTTATGCGCCCGTAAAACTAGAGGAAACAGAATGATTTACCCGATTTTGCGCACAGCCACGGTGTTAGTGATGACCGCGTTTACTTCATTGGCGGTTGCAGGCCAGGCCGTCGACAAGGCGATAGTCGATCAGCTGCGAACTGTGCTGGCCAACCCCCAGATGGGCCTGGAAGTGGGCAAAGTGGAAGAGAGCCCCATTCCCGGGCTGTATGCCGTGGAGTACACCACGGGCCCGGTGGTGTATGCCAATGCCAGCGGCGAGTACATGATTCTTGGTGACCTGTATTCGGTAGATGAGGCAGGCTATACCAACCTCACCGCCAAACGGCGTGATGGTGAGCGTCTGGAGGCGCTGGCAAAGGTGGATGAGAAGGACATGATCATTTTTGCTCCCCAGGGAGAGCCCAAGGGGCATATCACGGTTTTTACTGATACCACCTGTTTTTACTGCCAGAAGTTGCACAAAGAGGTGCCGGAACTCAACAAGCGTGGGATCGAAGTGCGCTATCTCGCCTATCCCCGTTCTGGCATCGGTTCTCCCGGCTACAACCAGATGGTCACCGCCTGGTGCGCCAGCGATCGGCAGACCATTATGACCAAGCTGCAGAGTAAGCAGTCGGTACCGGAAAAGGTGTGCGAAGGCAATCCGGTAGCTTCACAGTACGCGCTGGGGCAGCAACTCGGTGTACAGGGCACGCCCGCCTTGATTACCGACGACGGCACCCTGATTCCGGGCTATCAATCAGCGGATGATCTCATGGTGACCATGGGGCTGAACTGAGCCCCGGCAGAGCCTTCAGAGTATTATCTCCCCAGGCCCCCTGCTGCGTTGACAGCATGGGGCTGACTCAGTACTGTTTCACCCCTTTTTCATCATCACCGCCCTTGAGGGCCTAAGCAGAGTTTTAAGTCGTGGACGAAAAGTTTCAGCGCATCGAGCGCTTGCCACCCTATGTTTTCAATATTATCGGCGAACTGAAGCAGCAGGCACGGGCGGCCGGCGAGGATATTATTGACTTTGGCATGGGCAACCCGGATCAGCCGACGCCGGACCACATCGTCGACAAGATGGTGGAGACGGCGCGCCGTGGCGATACCCACCGCTATTCCCAGTCCAAGGGTATTCCGCGGCTGCGGCGCGCCATCTGCGGTTGGTACAAGCAACGCTTTGACGTAGACCTTGATCCCGCCACGGAAGCTATTGTTACCCTGGGCTCCAAAGAGGGGCTTGCTCATCTGGCGCTGGCGACTACCGGCCCGGGCGATGCCATACTGGTACCCAACCCGTCCTATCCCATTCATCCCTATGGTTTTGTGATATCCGGTGCGGATATTCGTCATGTGCCCATGGGTGCGGATGAAAACGAATTTTTTGTGGAGCTTGAGAAGGCGATCCATACCAGCTGGCCGCGGCCCAAAATGCTGGTATTGAACTTCCCCTCAAACCCCACTGCCGACTGTGTGGAGCTGGAATTCTATGAGCGGGTTATCGCTATTGCCCGGGAGCACTCCATCTGGGTAGTGCAGGACCTGGCATACGCGGATCTTTGTTACGACGGTTACGTCGCACCGTCAATACTGCAGGTGGAGGGTGCGAAGGAAGTAGCAGTTGAGTTCTACAGCATGTCAAAAAGCTACAATATGCCCGGTTGGCGTGTCGGCTTCTGTTGTGGCAACGAGACTCTGGTAGGTGCGCTCGCGCGGATCAAGTCCTACCTCGATTACGGTATGTTTACGCCCATACAGGTTGCAGCGATTGCGGCGCTGGAAGGCGACCAGAGTTGCGTCAAGGAAATCTGCGCCATGTATCAGTCGCGCCGCGACGTGCTTTGCAGTGGCCTGAATGCCGCAGGTTGGCCAGTGCGGCTCCCCAAGGCAACCATGTTTGTGTGGGCGAAAATCCCCGAATATTATCGCGAGATGGGCTCTATTGAGTTCAGCAAGAAATTGCTCACGGAGGCCAAGGTGGCCGTGTCTCCCGGCATCGGCTTTGGCGAGTTCGGTGAAGGTTTTGTACGCTTTGGTCTTATCGAGAATGAGCACCGCACGCGGCAGGCGATTCGCAGTATCAAACGGATGATCAAGAACGACGGCTTTGCCTGAAGGGCGCAGCGGTAACGAACGTGACAAGTAGACGGAACCTATGAGTACTAAACCAATCACTATCGGCATTTGCGGCCTGGGCACTGTGGGCTGTGGAACCTTCCGTGTGTTGCAGGACAACGCCGGGATTATTGCCGCTCGCGCACAGGCGCCGCTGCACGTTGTTCACGTGGGTGTTCGCCATGATAATCACGGCTGCGAGTTGGGCGATGCCCGCGTCAGCCGCGATATATTTGACGTTGCCCGGGACCCGGATGTGGATATTCTGGTGGAACTTATCGGCGGCACCACGGTGGCCAGGGAGCTGGTGGAAACCGCCATTCGCAGTGGCAAGCACGTGGTGACGGCCAACAAGGCGTTGATAGCCGAATTCGGCAATGAAATTTTTGCCCTGGCCGATGAGCATGGTGTAGAGGTGCGTTTCGAGGCCGCAGTGGCCGGTGGCATCCCCATCATCAAGGCGTTGCGCGAGGGGCTTGCGGGCAACCGTATCGAGTGGCTGGCCGGCATTATCAATGGTACCGGCAATTTCATCCTGACCGAGATGCGCGACCGCGGCCGCGAGTTTGCCGATGTATTGGCTGACGCGCAGGCGTTGGGTTATGCCGAGGCAGATCCCACTTTTGATATCGAGGGTATAGACGCGGCCCACAAGCTGGTTATTCTGGCCTCCATCGCCTTTGGTATTCCTCTGCAGTTCGAGTCTGTTTACACCGAGGGTATTACCCAGCTCACCACCCGGGATGTGGAACTGGCCCAGGAACTGGGTTACGTCATCAAGCACCTGGGTATCGCCAAGCAAAATGGCGACGGTGTGGAGTTGCGCGTTCACCCCACCCTGATACCGAATGATTTACTGCTGGCGGATGTTGATGGCGTCAAAAATGCGATTCTCGTAGAGGGGGATGCGGTCGGTTCCACGCTTTACTATGGCGCAGGCGCGGGAGCGGCACCAACAGCCTCTGCGGTGGTGTCTGATCTGGTGGACCTCGCCCGCGACCTCGGAGTGGGCCAGACCTGCCGGGTGCCGCCACTGGGTTTTGCCCGCAGCACTCTGCGCGACCTTCCTGTTGTGCCGATGGACCGTGTAGTCACGCCCTGGTATCTGCGCATGGAGGTGGTTGACAAGCCCGGGGTCCTGTCGCAGGTGGCGAGTATCTTCAGCGAGCAGGGCATTAGCATAGAGGCGCTGATCCAGAAGGCACCCGCAGAGGGTGAAACCCGTGTGCAACTTATCGTGGTAACCAACAAGGCGATTCAGGGTAACGTGGACAAAGCGGTAGCAGATATCGAAGCGCTGGATTCCATTGCAGGTAAAGTCACCCGTATCCGGGTGGAAGAATTGGACGGATAACGATGAAATACATCAGCACCCGAGGACAAGCACCGGCACTGAATTTCGAGCAGGTATTGCTTACCGGCCTGGCCGCCGATGGTGGCCTGTATGTGCCGGAGACGCTACCCAGCTTCAGTCCCGAAGACATTGCGGCCATGGCGTCACTGGATTACCCGCAGCTGGCGCTGAAAATAATCAGTCCCTTTGTGGATGACTGCATCCCCGCAGCGGATCTCAAGGCGATCATCGACGAGACCTATACCGAGTTTCGCCACACCGCAGTAGCGCCCATGGTGCAGCTCGCAGCCAATCAGTGGGTGCTGGAACTGTTTCACGGCCCAACGCTGGCGTTCAAGGATTTTGCCCTGCAGTTGCTGGGGCGTCTGCTGGATTATGTGCTGGAGCGCAAACACCAGAAAGTGGTGATTATGGGCGCTACCTCAGGCGACACCGGCTCCGCCGCTATTGAGGGCTGCAAGCGCTGCAAGAATATTGATATCTATATTCTGCACCCCCACAACCGGGTGTCGGATGTGCAGCGTAAACAGATGACTACCGTACAGGGCGACACGATCCACAACCTCGCAGTGGACGGTAACTTTGACGACTGCCAGGCCATGGTCAAGGCCAGTTTTGGCGATCGCAGCTTCCTGCCTGCCGACCGCAGTCTGGTGGCGGTAAATTCCATCAACTGGGCGCGCATCATGGCCCAGATTGTGTATTACTTTTATGCCGCGGTAGCGCTGGGTGCACCGCATCGCCCCATAGCGTTTTCAGTACCCACCGGAAATTTCGGCGATATTTTTGCCGGCTATCTCGCTCGTCAAATGGGCTTGCCGATAGAGCGCCTGATTATTGCCACCAATACCAATGACGTGCTGCATCGAGTGATGACCTCCAGTACCTACGGACGCCAGCCGCTGATACACACGATGTCTCCGAGTATGGATATCAGCGTGTCCAGCAATTTTGAGCGTCTGTTGTTCGACCTCTACGATCGCGACGGCGCTGCCCTCGCCGACCTGATGCAGCGCTTTGACAAGGGTGATATCAGTTTCAGCGAAACGGCTATGAGCAGAGCCCGGGAGTTGTTCAGCAGCCATTGCGTATCGGAGGCGGCTACCTGCGAGCAGATTGCCAGCACCTGGCGTGAGTGTGAATACCTGCTCGATCCGCACAGCGCTATCGGTGTCGCAGCAGCGCTGGCTGCGGATGTGCCCGCCTCGGTACCCGTGGTGACTCTGGCAACAGCACACCCCGCCAAATTCCCCGATGCGATAAAAGCCGCAGGACTGGAGCAAACGGTAGAGTTACCACTGCACCTGAAGGATTTGTTCGAGCGCCCGGAGCGCTTCGAAGTTCTGCCGAACGACCTCAAGGCGGTGCAGGCCTATATGGCAAACAGCATCAGCGCCTGACCCCTGTGCAGAAACTGATTCGCCGGCGTCCGATCAACTCCGATAAGACGCTGCGCGATGACAGAATTCACCCTCTGCTGGCGCGGGTTTACGCGTCGCGTGGTGCCGGCGCGGAGGAACTTGATCTGGGGCTGGCACGGCTGTTGCCCCCGGCTCAACTGCACAATGCAGACCGCGCGGCCACGCTACTGGCCGATGCGATTGCGGCGAATCTCAAACTCCTGATCGTGGGCGATTTTGACGCCGATGGCGCCACCAGCACGGCACTGGCATTGTCGGTCCTCAGGCAATTTGGTGCCCAACACGTGGATTATCTGGTGCCCAACCGCTTCGATTATGGCTACGGGCTCACCCCGGAAATTGTTGAACTGGCGGCCACCCGGCAACCCGACCTGATCATCACCGTGGACAACGGCATCTCCAGTATTGACGGTGTCGCAGCGGCCAGGGAATGCGGCATTACCACTCTCATCACCGACCACCACCTGGCCGGCCGCGAATTGCCAGAGGCCGATGTAATCGTCAATCCCAATCAGCCGGACTGCGGCTTCCCCAGTAAAAACCTTGCGGGTGTAGGTGTCATTTTCTACGTGATGCTCACCCTCAGGGCGGAGCTGCGCAAGCGCGGCTGGTTCGAGCAGCGACCGGAACCCAATCTGGCGCATTACACAGACCTCGTAGCACTGGGCACCGTCGCCGATGTTGTCCCGCTGGATCACAACAACCGCATCCTGGTGGCCGCCGGCTTGGCGCGCATCCAGGCCGGTCTGGCCCGCCCGGGCATTCGCGCCCTGCTGGAAGTCGCGTCCAGGGACTCTCGCTCGGTGGTGGCGTCGGACCTTGGTTTCGCCGTTGGCCCCAGAATCAACGCCGCCGGCCGGCTGGATGATATGTCCATCGGCATCGAATGCCTGCTCAGCGAAGACCCCGGCAGGGCGGCGACTCTGGCGATGCAACTGCACCAGCTCAACCAGGATCGCCGGATTATCGAGGGCGATATGCAGGCGGAAGCCCTGCGGGAGCTGGCCGGGCTGGAACTGGCAGAGGAGGGTGATCCTCCGGTCGCCATGACCCTGTACCAACCCGGCTGGCACCAGGGTGTTATCGGCATTCTGGCCTCCCGCATCAAGGATAGGCTGCATCGCCCCACCATCGCTTTCGCCGACGGCGATGCCGGCCAGATAAAGGGCTCCGCCCGTTCCATTCCCGGCATTCATATTCGCGACATCCTCGACGCCGTAGCCGTGCGCCACCCGGGTCTGATAAGCAAATTCGGTGGCCACGCCATGGCCGCCGGCCTCAGTCTGGCGCAGCAAGACTACCCGCGCTTTGCCACTGCCTTCGTCGCAGAGGTGCAGCGTCACGCCGCCGATGTCGAGCTACAGGCGGTGATTGATTCCGATGGCGAGTTGGCTGAGGACGAATTCCAGCTGGACCTGGCAACCGCCCTGCGCTTCGCCGGCCCCTGGGGTCAGCACTTCCCCGAACCCATCTTCGACGGCATCTTCCAACTCGTCAGCCAGCGGCTGGTCGGCGAAAAACACCTGAAAATGACACTCTTTCCCGCCAACGGTTCGGTGCTACTCGACGCCATCGCGTTCAACGTCGATCTCGATATCTGGCCGGACCCCACCATCGAGCATGCCGAGATTGCTTATCGGCTCGACGTTAACGAATTTCGCGGACAGCGCTCGGTACAGCTGGTTGTGGAGCACATTATTCCTGCGTGATTTGGTGAGTTTTAGTAACGCGTTGGTTTCATGTGCCTGCGTTGGTCGGTGGATATGGCATGTCTGGACACGCCGCAAGTACATCCATGTAGGCTCGTATCGCGCATCCATGCGCTCAACGGTCCAGGCATGCCATATCCACCGCCCAACGCGCAATGAGATCGAGCTGGTTTTCAAAAGGCCAGCAAGATCTTGGGATGCTCATATTTGTTTGGCTGGATAATTCGCGGACTCTGCAAACGGCATATGGTGTTCCGCTAATGATCACAACTAATTTTTCGTGCTTTTCTATCCGCTCATATGCTCGATGCAAGCACAGGGTAGCCGGGCGGTCCTGGCTGGACCGTTGAGCGCATGGATGCGCGAACCGAGCCTACATGGACGTATTCACGGCGTGTCCAGGCAGGACCGCCCGGCTGACCGGTGCGTTTGAAGCAGTGCCATATTTCGAGGCAGTAACTCAAACTTGGAATTGGCCAGAAAAACCTGCTTGACCTTCCAGCCACTGTAAGGTTTACATTAGCGCCATACAGTAACAGGAGGTGCTTATGAACATCTCGGAAGCAGCGAAAGAAAGCGGGTTGAGTGCCAAAACCATCCGCTATTACGAAGAAATCGCATTGATCGCACCGGCGAGCCGTGGCGACAACGGATATCGGCAGTATGACCAGAAAGGCGTGAAGGAACTGCGTTTTCTGGCGCATGCACGGGAAGTCGGTTTCGACCTGGACGAAAGCAAGCAACTGCTGGAACTGTCGCGCAATCCGGAACGTCAGAGTGGGCATGCCCGGGATCTGGTGATGGAAAAGAGCCGGAAATTGCAGGCGCGTATAGCGCAACTGGTGGCCATGCAGAAACAACTGCTGGAAATGGCGAGCCGCTGCCGGGGCGATGAAGGGCCGGAATGTGCGATTCTCGAAGACCTTGCGGCGGTGGAGCGATGAGCCACTGTGAGGCCTCGGCTCTGAAGGGAGCTGAGCTGTGAAAGAAGAGCAGATGGTGCCCGAAGGCGCCGCTTCCCACGATTGTTGTGCGGCCCCCGCGGCGAGCGCACCGGGTTGCCATGATGATACCAGCGCAGCGCAAGACAGCTGTTGTGAAACACCGGTACAGCGCGACTACTTTCTCTGGATTTGTGTGCTTGTTGTCGCGGTGGCCTATCCGGTCGGCGCCTTCTTCATGCCGCACGACCATGAATCTTTTATCGGAATTTTCACCGGCGGCATTGTCGAACTGTTCAACCAGATGTGGTGGGGCATCGTTATCGGTGTGATATTCGTCGGTATCATCGGCCGGGTACCGCGGGACCTGGTAATGGGCATGTTGGGCCGCGACGGTGGCCTGCGGGGTATGTTTCGCGCCACACTGGCGGGCGTCTTCCTCGACTTGTGCAGCCACGGCATCCTGGCTGTGGGCATGAAACTGTACGAACGCGGCGCCAGTGTCGGCCAGGTGATGGCCTTCCTGCTGGCCAGCCCCTGGAACTCCTTCTCCCTGACCCTGATCCTGTTTGGTCTTATAGGCGTCAGCTGGACCCTGTTATTCATCCTGATATCCCTGATTATCGGTATTATCACGGGCCTGATCTTCGATGCCCTGGTGCGCCGCGGTGACTTGCCGGCCAATCCCTTCCAGGCCGAACTCGGGGAGGCTCGACCGCTGCGGGTATTGTGGCGGGAATTCCGTCAGACCATCACTTTTTCCGCAGCGGGTAGTCTGGAAATTCTGCGCGAGGGATTCGCCGGCGCCAGGATCGTCATCCGCTGGTCCATGTTCGGCCTGATACTGGCGGGCCTTATTCGGGCTTTTATGCCCGAGGACGCATTCGCCACCTGGTTTGGCGCCACCATGGGGGGCCTCTGGCTCACCCTGCTGGCCACCACCGTCATAGAGGTCTGTTCAGAGGGTTCCACGCCCATCGCCGCTGACCTGATGAACAGGGCAGCCGCCCCGGGCAACAGCTTCACCTTCCTGATGGCCGGCGTGGCAACCGACTACACCGAGGTCATGTCCATCCGCGATACCACCAAATCCTGGAAGATTGCGCTGTTTTTGCCTCTGATAACCGTTCCCCAGATCATGCTTATTGGTGCTGTTTTGAATCAGTTTTGATGGTGTAAGTGAATTGTTAATTAGCCCGCCGCCGTGCGCGACTGTCTTTGCCCCCTTGGGTTGGAACCCCACGCCCTCTGGCGGCAAAGACAGTCGCGCACGGCTACCCCTGAGTACGCTGCGAATACGGTTTGCGTAGCGCGATTGGTGGCGCAGACGTTCGCGGATGGCTACCTGTGAGTACGCCGCGAATCCAGTCTGCGTAGCCCAAAGGTAGCAACCCGTGCCTTTCGATATCCCCAGAGGGCGTGGGGTTCCAACCGAACGGGGATATCGAAAGGCACGGGTTGCGGGTCATGTGCCCGGAACCAGGGTAAGTGACGTCACCGAACTATCCGCAATCACAATTCAAATCCAGCCGCAATATTGTTAAGATGCGCGCCCTTGAAGGTAACTGGTTCGCCCCATGCTCGAGATTAACCCGCTGGTACAAACACTGAAAGACATCGAGGCCCGTACCGACGTGCTTAGGGGGTATCTTTGACTACGACCACAGCAAGGAGCGCCTCGCTGAAGTAGAACTCGAGCTGGGAGAGCCCAGCGTGTGGGAGGACCCCGATCGCGCCCAGGACCTGGGGCGTGAACGTTCAGCCCTGGAGGGGGTGGTTCACACCATAGACAAGCTGGATTCCGGCTCCGTCGATGCCAGTGACCTGCTGGAACTGGCCGCCGCAGAGGATGACGAGGAGACCGTCGCCGAAGTCGAAAAGGAAATCGCCGGTCTGGTGGCCTTACTGGAGCAAATGGAGTTTCGTCGCATGTTCAGCGGCGAGATGGACATTAACAGCGCCTACCTGGACATCCAGTCCGGCTCCGGTGGCACCGAGGCTCAGGATTGGGCTGAGATACTGCTGCGCATGTACCTGCGCTGGGGTGAGGCCCACGATTTCAAAACCTCACTGATTGAAGTTTCTGCCGGAGACGTGGCGGGTATCAAAAGCGCCACCATCCACTTTGAAGGCGAATATGCCTTTGGCTGGCTGCGCACCGAAACGGGCGTGCATCGCCTGGTACGCAAATCGCCTTTTGATTCCGGCAATCGTCGCCATACCTCATTTGCCTCGGTGTTTGTTTCACCGGAGATCGACGACAATATCGAGATCGATATCAACCCCGCGGATTTGCGAACAGATACCTACAGGGCCAGTGGCGCCGGTGGCCAGCACGTTAACAAGACCGATTCCGCGGTGCGTATCACCCACAACCCCAGCGGTGTGGTAGTGCAGTGCCAGACTGAGCGTTCCCAGCACCAGAACCGGGACAACGCCATGAAACTGTTGCGGGCGAAGCTGTACGAGCTGGAAATCCAGAAGCGCAATGTGGAAAAGCAGGCGATGGAAGACGGCAAGGCGGATATCGGCTGGGGCAGCCAGATCCGTTCCTATGTGCTGGATCAGTCCCGCATCAAGGACTTGCGCACCAATGTGGAAACGAGCAACACCCAGGCCGTGTTGGACGGCGGCATAGACCAGTTTATAGAGGCCTCGCTGAAGAGCGGGCTGTAAGCGAGACATTACATGAGCGAGCAGCATCAGGACCCCCAGGAAGAGAACAAACTCATCGCTGAACGGCGTGGCAAGCTGGCGCAGTTGCGGGAGCAGGGCAATGCCTTTCCCAACGACTTTCGCCGCACTGCCATGGCGGATGAACTGCAGCGGGAATACGGCGATTCTTCCAAGGAAGATCTGGAGCAGGCCGACAAGGTTTACTCCGTGGCCGGACGGCTGATTCGCAATCGCGGCGCCTTTCTGCTGATTCAGGATAGCGCGGCCCAGATTCAGCTCTACATTGATCGCAAAGGACTGGATGAGGACACTCTGGCGGCAATAAAGAGCTGGGATCTGGGCGATATCGTCGCTGCCACCGGGCCCATTAACAAGTCCGGGAAGGGTGATCTGTACATCAATATGCGGGAGGCGCGCCTGTTGACCAAGGCATTGCGGCCGTTGCCCGACAAATACCACGGTCTGTCGGACCAGGAGCTGCGGTACCGGCAGCGCTATGTGGATCTGATCGTCAATGCCGAGTCGCGGGATGTTTTTCGCACCCGCTCGGAAATTATCAGCTTTATTCGTGATTACATGAGCGCGGCGGGTTTTATGGAAGTGGAGACACCCATGATGCAGGTGATCCCCGGGGGCGCGGCGGCTAAACCTTTTGTCACGCACCACAACGCCCTGGATCAGGACATGTACCTGCGCATCGCGCCGGAGCTGTACCTCAAGAGGCTGGTGGTAGGCGGTTTTGAGCGGGTATTTGAGATCAACCGCAGTTTCCGCAACGAGGGGCTCTCCACGCGGCACAATCCCGAGTTCACCATGTTGGAGTATTACTGGGCGTATGCTGACTACCGTGAGGCGATGGATCTCACTGAAGATATGCTGCGCAAATTGACCGAAAAAGTACTGGGCAGTACGACGGTGGAGTACCAGGGTTCCAGCTACGATTTTTCCAAACCCTTCAGGCGTATCTCCGTGTTCGATTCCATCCTGGCCTACAATGAGGATATCAGCGCGGCGCAACTGACAGATGAAGCGTCTGCCCGTGATATCGCCAAGGGGCTGGGCATTCCCCTCAAGGACAGCTGGGGGCTGGGCAAGGTGCAAATCGAGATTTTTGAAAAGACGGTCGAGCATTTACTGGATGAACCCACGTTCATCACGGCGTATCCAACCGAGGTGTCCCCCCTGGCCCGGCGCAGTGATAATGATGCGTTCGTGACGGACCGTTTCGAGTTTTTCGTTGGTGGACGGGAACTGGCCAACGGCTTTTCCGAGCTCAACGATGCCGAGGACCAGGCCCAGCGGTTTCTCGATCAGGTTGCCGAGAAAGACGCCGGCGATGAGGAGGCGATGCACTACGACCAGGATTATATTCGCGCTCTGGAGTACGGCATGCCTCCCACTGCCGGGGAAGGTATAGGCATTGATCGCCTGGTGATGCTGCTGACGGACTCACCTTCGATTCGCGATGTGCTCCTGTTCCCACATATGAGACCGGAGTAGCCGTGGGCGCTTCTCGCCCCGGGATAACTGGGCTAAACTGGCAGTACTACCGCGATATGAGACCCGCCCCCTGATGCTTCCGCACAGACTGGTAGCCGTACCTTTTGCCCTGACATTATTGTTACAGGCGTGCAGCACCGCGCCTGTACAGACCAGCGTATCTGCTGAGCCTGCGGCCGCGACACCTGCAGAAACCCAGTCTGCGAAAGTGCCCGAACTGAAACTTAATTTACCGCAGCAGGCCAGTTGCGATTGCACTCCGCCGGAAGCCGCTGATTATACTTTCCTGGAAAAGGGCTACCGGGCGCTACTGAACGGTGATTACGGGGACGCGATGGAGTATTTCCTGCGTTACCAACGGCTGGAATCATCGCCCCGGGCGCAATTGGAGTCTGGCATAGCCATCACCTACGTGCAGATGCTGCCACGCAGTTCCTTTTATAATCCACAGGTGGCTCGCAGTGCTTTCAGCGTCTTGCGCAATCAGAACGCCAAGGAACTCAAGGTGCATGAGTACACGCGTTTGATGCGTCAGTCGCTGATCAATTTTCTGGAGCTGCAGGACGAGATAAACAAGCTCAAAACAAGTAATGCCAGCTTGCAGGAAAACCTTAAAAAGCGCGAGGAGGCCCTCAAGCGGCTGCGTGACCTGACGCTGAGTCAATAGGTAACAGCACCGTAAACGTAGAGCCCTTCCCGGGGTTGCTTTTTACCCGTATCGTCCCGCCCATCAATTCACAGTAGTCCCGACAAATGGCCAGGCCCAGGCCGGTGCCGCCATAACTGGCGCTGGTGGACGCCTCGGCCTGCACAAAGGCGTCGAAGATCCTGCCCTGCTGGGCGGGGGTCATACCGATACCGGTATCCTGAACGGTGATCTCCAGATGGTCGTGCTGGGATTGTTGCCCCGCCGCCTCCAATACCCTGGCGCTGACAGTAATGGCTCCGCCGTGAGTAAACTTGCTGGCATTACTGAGTAGATTGGTAAAGATTTGCCTGAATTTGGCGGCGTCGCTGTGCATGCAGGGCAGCTCACCGAAGTCGGTTACCACCAGCTCATTAGCGTTATCGCGCAATAGTGGCGCCAATGAATCGCAGGCCTGGTGCAGAATCTCGCCGGGATTGAAGTCCTCCTTGTGCAGGCCCATCTTGCCGGTTTCTATTTTCGACAGGTCGAGGATATCGTTTATCAAGGCCAGCAACTGCCGGCCCGACAGGGTGATTTTTTCCAGGTCGCGCTGGAACTGGCCGCGATCAACCTGTTGATCATCTGCCAGCTCGTCGTGCAACATTTCGCTGTAGCCGATGATGCCGTTCAAGGGCGTGCGCAGTTCATGGCTGACGTTGGCCAGGAACATGCTTTTTGCGGCGTTTGCTTCATCGGCGGAATCACGGGCACTGCTGACCAGTTCCATGGCGTTGCGCAGTTTGTCAGACATGTCGTTGAAGGCCTCGGCCAGATCTCCCAGTTCGCCTGAATCGTCGATGTTCTCTATGCGGTAATCGAGGTCACCACTGCCAATTTTCTGGGTGCCGGTTTTCAGGCGCTTCAGTGATCTGTTGGTGTAGCGCACCAGGAAAAATCCCAGGGTCGCCGTGAGTAGAATGGAAGCGAAAAACCCGATAACCGTAATGCGATCGGTAAGGGCGATGGTGCGATCAATGATGTTGGCGCGCTGAACCGCGATGAAGGCCTGGCGCTGTTCCAGTTCTTTCAGATGCTGACTGGCTTCCAGGTAGGGCAGCGGGTCGTCCATGTCGGCCTTGTAATCCGGGTCGTTGTAGTGACGATAAAAGTCCAGCCAGCCGGCCAGCAGGGTGGCGCTGCTCTGCTGAAGCTTCTGGTAATGCGCCTGCGTCACCTCGTGGCTCAATTTGCCGAGCATGGCGATCTTGTTGCCGATATCCTCAAGCTGCCCTTCGGCCTGTATCAGTTCCTCGCCATCGAGTTGATCCTCTGTGGTCTCGCGCAGCGTGGACAGTACCAGGATCTGTTGGCGCTGGTCGTTCAGCAGCTGTTCGACCTCGGTGGATAATTGGGCCGCGGTGACAGAGTTTCGATAGGCGATCATACTTTCGTTACGTGCGTAGCTGCCCCAGAAGTGGGTGCCAACATTGACCGCGTACAGAATCAGTATGGTAACGAGTGAGAGGGTGAGTCGGCGGCGTAAACTCATTTAGCGCAGAGCACCTTGTTCCGCGAGCGTCTTGATCTTGTCCAGCAGTTCCGGGAAATCGACCGGTTTGGTGGCGTAGTCATCGCAACCTGCATCCATTGCCTTGATGCGGTCTTCCTCCAGCGCATGTGCGGTGAGGGCGATGATGGGAATATGCTTGATACGATCATCCTGGCGCGCCATACGGCACGCAGTCCAGCCGTCCAGCACCGGCAGGCTCATGTCCATCAGCACCACGGCGGGTAACTCGCTGATCATGAGATCCAGGGCCTGTTGCCCGTCACAGGCCGTAAGCACCTCAAACCCGGCGCGTTTCAGGCGCCGTGCAAGCATATCGCGGTTCAGCTCGTTATCTTCCACCAACAGTACTGGACGCGCAGCTGTCATAGCCCTAATCCTCGTCGCCGCGCCGGGCTGCCCATCGCGTCAGGGATCATGTGGATTCTCCGAGAATCTGGTGGACCAGAATGGATTGATCGATTCCCTTAACATTAATCTCCTGGCTGGCACCGATACCGAAGTCACCGTTGAGGCTGCAGACAGTGCTGTCCGAGGCGAGGATTTCGCCGCCGGCTGTCCTGTCCTCTATACGTGAGGTGACATTCATCGGGTGCCCCACGAAACCGTACTTGCTGCGCCGCTCGGAGCCAATATTGCCAGCGATGACATCACCGGTGTTGAGGGCGATACCGGTGAGAATCTCCGGCAGGCCTTCGGCCCGGTTCTGGGCGTTGATAGCCTCCATGGCAGACTGCATGGCAAGCGCACAATTGACGGCGCGGTCGGCGTCGTCGTCGCGGTGCTGCGGCGCGCCAAACACTGCCAGGATGGCATCGCCGATAAATTCATCAATCGTGCCCTGATGTTCCATGATGATATCGGTCATGGCGCCCAGGTAGCGGTTGAGCAGGGTGACAACCTGTGCCGGAGCCAGGTGCTCGCTGATGGTGGTGAAAGCGCGAATGTCAGACATCAGGATGGTCACTCGCCGCAGGTCACCGCCCAGTTCCAGGCCCTCGGGGCGCTCCAGGATGTCGGTGACAATCTCGTCGGATAAATAGCGGCCAAAGGTCGCGCGTATAAATTTCTCGTTGCGTTCCAGCTGTTGCCGGTATTGTTCTTCGCGATCATGCCAGCGTTTGCGCTCTATTCCCGCCTTGATGCGCGCCTGCAGCAGCACTGGATTGAATGGCTTGAACAGGTAGTCGTCCGCCCCCGCTTCGATGCACTCGATGATGCCGTCCATATCCTGGCTGCCGGATATCACGATAACCGGGGTGGCCCGCCATTCCGGATGCTCTTTGATACGTCGCAGTACCTCGCGGCCGTCCATATCGGGCATAACCAGGTCCAGCAATACCACGTCAACATCGGCTTCTGCCAGTGTGGCCAGCGCCTCCTGCCCGCTGGCCGCAGTGACCACGATATGGCCGCTACGGGACAGGTAGCGCGCCACCAACTCCCTGTTTTCCTGCAAGTCGTCTACCGCCAGGATATAACCGGGGTCAGAGGTAATCGCACGCTGGGTACCCGCCTCGGAAGTGGTGCTGTCGTCGCTATTGGCGGCGTGAACTGCATGTAACAGCCGGGTAAGCGCCTCTCTGATATCGGCGAACTCGCCCCCCAGGTCTTCGGCCAGCAGCTCGGCATAGCCACGGATCGCGGCCAGCACATTCATCAGGTCGTGGCGATTGGTCGTTGATTCTGTCTCGGCCAGCATTGTTGTCAGCCGCCTGCCGCCCTCGAACAGGTGGTCAAAGTCGGTGACGGATTCCGCGGCAAGTCTGTCTCGGCAGCCGGAAAACAGCTCCCTCAGCTCAGCTATTGAACGCAGCAGTAGGTCGCTCCAGACGGCTGGTGTGGGGCTTGCGGGGCCATTTGCCACAGCTTGTCTCTACCTCTTTGGTGAAATTCCGGGATATTGCTGCCAGCCCGGAGTATAACGAGGAGGGCGGTGCTGTGGAAACGCTGTCGCGGCCTAAGTTTGGCTATCGCTGTGACAGACCGCGCCAAATTTGATCTCATGGGTGCGTTTTAACAAAACTTTGGGTTACTATTAATGCCAGTATGTCAGTGCGCACTGCTTTTAATGGGACGGATTCTATAATGTTGCAAAAGGTCGAAATATTTCAGGGTCTTTCACCCGAAGAGCTCGCGGCACTGGAAAGCAGTAGTACCAGCCGTTCTTTCCCCAAAAATACCGTGGTGATTCACGAGAATGATCCCGCTGATTCACTGTTTGTCATCGAAAGTGGCAAGGTGAAAGTGTATTGCAGTGATAAGAATGGCAAGGAATTCATCATGAACACCCAGGGCGCCGGCGATTACTTCGGTGAATTGGCGCTGTTGGATGATTCGGCGCGCTCCGCTTCAGTGCGCACTGTCGAAAAATCCACTTTTTGCATTATCTACAAGGAAGATTTCAACCGCGTTCTCGATGAACACCCCGGCATCGGCCGCAAGCTGATTCGCAATCTGTCCCAACGGGTGCGCAAGCTGACCGCTGACGTTAAAAGCCTGGCACTTCAGGATGTCTACGGCCGCGTCGCCAATGTGCTGATGGATTTGTCCGAAGAGCGCGGAGACGGCACCCTGTACATCCCCGAAAAGCTGACACAGCAGGATATCGCCGACCGTGTTGGCGCGTCCCGCGAGATGGTCGCGCGCATCCTCAAGGATCTCACCATCGGTGAGTACATCCGCTTCGAGGGGCGCCACATCATCATCAATACCCGGTTGCCGGCCAAGTACTAGCTTTCTGTAGCCCTCTTTACTCGGGGATCGTTCTGGTCCCTGTGGTCGTTATCAGCTTTAATCCGGGCTTTGTTCTGGTCCCTTGTCGCGGCTGCCGCAGCGGGAAACCCCCTTTCGGTTGGAACCCCACGCCCTCTCGGGGGTTTCCCGCCGCGGCAGCCGCTGCATGGCGGCACATCAATGCAGAGTGAAACTGGGCGTTTTGTGTCTCTTGGTTGGTGTTTGGTGGCTTCTGGTCTATTGGCTTGGTCTGGTCCCTTGTCGCGGCTGCCGCAGCAGGAAACCCCCTTTCGGTTGGAACCCCACGCCCTCTCGGGGGTTTCCCGCTGCGGCAGCCGCTGCATGGCGGCACATCAATGCAGAGATCAAACTACAAGAAATCGGGACAAAACCTGTGTGTGGGACAGTTTGCCCTGGAATCCTATGAAATGAACGATGGAAGCAGCCGCCGGTCTGGAGATCCCCTGCGAAGGCGTGGGGTTCCAACTAAGCGGGGGATCTCCGGACCGGTGGTTGCGGCGGGGTTAATGACTCACCAAGTTTGCGGGAATCCGATCGTTCACGCAGATTTCGATAGGTCGATTACTCACTCCGGGACTTGACGGTCAAGCCCAAAGACCCCGACCCCAGCCGGGCAGAAACCTCGTCGCCAATCTCCACGGCCTGGGAACTCGTGACCACCTTGCCGTCACTGTCTGTGACAATCGCATAACCACGGTGCAGGGTACTGAGTGGGCTGAGCGAATCCAGCATCTGTGCCAGGTGGCCGAGATGCTCCCTCGTATGCTGCAGTTTCTGCTGCATAGCGGCGTTGAGTCGTTGCCTGCTGCGTTCCAGATCCAGCTGGCGTTGCCGTAGGTAGGGCAGGGGGGAATGGGCTCGCAGGCGGCTTTCCAGCAGGCTTAGCTCGCTGCGGCGGCGTTGCAGCAGGTTGTTCTGGGCTCGTGTCAGTCTTTGTTCCAGCTCGTCCAGTCGCTGCGACTGTTCCCGCAGTTGCGCCCCCGGGTGTTTCAGGCGCTGTTGCAGGTGGCCCAGCCGGACTTTTGCATCGTTGAGTTTGCGGGCTATCAAGCGCACCAGGGTGGATTCTATGGCCTGCAGCCGCTGCTGCCATTCGCGCTGGTCCGGGCTCAGCAGTTCCGCCGCGGCGGAGGGGGTGGCAGCGCGGTGATCGGCCACCATGTCGGCAATGCTGAAATCGACCTCATGGCCCACTGCCGCAACCACAGGGAGTTCGCTGGCGGCTATGGCCCGGGCGACAATCTCCTCATTGAAGGCCCACAGGTCTTCCAGGGAACCGCCGCCGCGGCCCACGATCAGGGCATCGAACTGGACCTTGCCCTCGCGGTGCCAGCGATTGGCACGCTCTATTGCACTGGCAATTTCCCGCGCCGCGCCCTCGCCCTGCACCGCCACCGGGAGCAGGGAAACGGCAATTCCGGGGCTGCGCCGGCGCAACACAGTGAGAATGTCGTGAATGGCGGCGCCGGTGGGGGAGGTGATCACGCCGAGGTGGGAAACACTCTCCGGTAGCGGTTTTTTGTGCTTTGGGTCGAACAGCCCTTCGGCCAGCAGCCTGGCTTTCAGTTTTTCAAAGGCGGCCTGCAGTGCCCCGGCGCCCGCCTGTTCCAGATGCTCCACGATGAGTTGGAACTCCCCGCGTCCCTCATACAGTGAAACCCGGCAGCGCAGGCGGATGTGATCGCCGCTGGCGGGGGTGACTCTGACGCGTTGATTGCGGTTGCGAAACATGGCACAGCGCACCTGGGCGCTGCCGTCCTTGAGAGAAAAATACCAGTGGCCGGAGGAGGGTACGGTGAAATTACTCACCTCTCCCTCCACCCAGACATAGTCAAAGTGGCTTTCCAGCAGGCTTCGCGCCTGCCGATTTAGCTGGCTGACGGTGAGACTGGGAGGGGGAGTGGCGCTATCGAAGGGATTGGGCAAGATATATTCCGTTGGAACTTTTGTTTACCTGGACTAAGCCGGGGATTTATAATTGCATGTTTACCTCAACGCCGCCACCTGGAGAGCCACCTTATGCTGCGTATCGCCGAAGAAGCCCTTACTTTTGACGATGTCCTCCTGCTGCCCGGTTATTCCGAGGTGGTGGCGACACAGGTCTCGCTCAAAACCCGGCTGACCCGCGGTATTGAATTGAACATGCCGCTGGTGTCGGCCGCGATGGATACCGTGACCGAGTTCCGGCTGGCGATTGCCATGGCCCAGGAGGGCGGCATCGGCATTATCCACAAGAGCATGACCATCGCCGAACAGGCTGAGGAAGTGCGCAAGGTCAAGAAGTTTGAGAGTGGTGTGGTCAAGGATCCCATCACCATCCAGCAGTCGGCCACTATTGCCGAGCTGATTGAACTGACCAGCGCCCACGGTATCTCCGGGGTGCCGGTGCTGAATGGCAAGGATCTGGTCGGCATTGTGACCAAGCGTGATGTGCGTTTTGAATCCAATCTGGACAAGCTGGTGTCCACTATCATGACGACCCGGGACAAGCTGGTGACAGTCAAGGAGGGCGCCAGTTCCAAGGAAGTGCAACGGCTACTGCACCAGCATCGCATAGAGAAAATTCTGGTGGTAAACGACGCTTTTGATCTGTGCGGGATGATCACGGTAAAGGACTTCGACAAGGCAGAGAGCTTTCCCCTGGCCTGCAAGGACTCCTATGGCCAGTTGCGGGTGGGCGCATCGGTGGGTACCAGTCCCGATACCGATGACCGTATTGCTGCGCTGGTGCGTGCTGGCGTGGACGTGCTGGTGGTCGACACCGCACACGGCCATTCCCGCAACGTGATAGAGCGGGTGAAGATGATCAAGGCAGCCTACCCCTCTATGCAGGTCATAGGAGGCAACATCGCTACCGGCGACGCCGCCATTGCACTGGCCGAGGCCGGGGTGGACGGCGTCAAGGTGGGTATAGGCCCGGGGTCAATCTGCACCACCCGTATTGTTACCGGCACTGGCGTTCCGCAGATCACGGCCATAGCCAATGTCACTGCGGCCCTGAAGGGGACTGATATTCCGCTAGTTGCCGACGGCGGCATCCGCTTCTCCGGCGATATTGCCAAGGCGCTGGTAGCGGGCGCCCACGCGGTCATGCTGGGCAGTATGTTTGCCGGCACCGAGGAAGCGCCGGGTGAGGTGGAACTATATCAGGGGCGTACCTACAAGGCTTATCGGGGTATGGGTTCACTGGGTGCCATGTCCCGCACCCAGGGCTCTTCCGATCGTTACTTCCAGGATGCCAGCAAGGGTGCTGAGAAGTTGGTCCCAGAGGGCATCGAGGGCCGGGTACCCTACAAGGGCCCTGTGTCGGCCATTATTCATCAACTGATGGGTGGTGTGCGCTCTGCTATGGGCTACACCGGTAGCCCCGACATGGAATCCATGCGCACTCTGCCGGAATTTGTGCGGGTGACCTCGGCGGGTATGTCCGAGAGCCATGTACATGACGTATCTATTACCAAGGAAGCACCTAATTACCCGGTTCGTTAGACATGGGCTGAAAAGCCCTGTTAAATCTCCATCAGCAACGGTGCCTGCGGGCGCCGTTTTCGTTTTGTCGCCGATGTATACCCAGGAACGACTATGAGCGCAGATATTCACGCCCAGAAAATCCTTATCCTCGATTTTGGCTCCCAGTACACCCAGTTGATTGCCCGTCGCATACGCGAAGTGGGTGTGTACAGCGAAATCCGGCCGTTCGATTTATCGGAGGAAGAGATCCGGGAATTCAACCCCCGCGGTATTATTCTGTCCGGTGGGCCCGAATCCGTCTCTACGGAGGCATCGCCCCGGGCGCCGGCCTGCGTGTTTGAGCTGGGGGTGCCGGTGCTGGGTATTTGCTACGGCATGCAAACCATGGCGGAGCAGTTTGGTGGCGAAGTCGCCTGCTCCAATGTCAGCGAATTTGGTTACGCCCAGATCAAGCTGGTGTCCACTGATGGTCTACTGCACGATATTCGCGATCATTTCGACGAGCAGGGTAACTCGCTGTTGGACGTATGGATGAGCCACGGTGACAAGGTAGTTGAGCTACCCGAAGATTTTGAGCTTATCGCCAGCACCGCAACCTGTCCCATAGCCGGTATGGCGCATCGCAGCAAGCCTTTTTACGGCATCCAGTTTCACCCGGAGGTGACCCACACACTCCAGGGCATGCGTATCTTTGAGCACTTTGCGCTGGAATTGTGCGGCTGTGAAGTGTTGTGGACGGCGGCCAATATTGTTGAAGATGCTATCAGTAGAGTGCAGGCCCAGGTGGGTGATGACAAAGTGCTGCTGGGACTGTCCGGCGGCGTCGATTCCTCCGTGGTGGCGGCCTTGTTGCACCGCGCCATAGGCGATCAGCTCACCTGCGTATTTGTCGACAACGGTCTACTGCGGCTCGACGAGGGTGACCATGTGATGGAAATGTTCGCCCGCAATATGGGGGTGAAGGTGATTCGCAGCGATTGCGAAGAGCTGTTTCTCGGCAAGCTGGTCGGCGTCGCAGACCCGGAAGAGAAGCGCAAGGTAATCGGTAACACCTTCATAGAGGTTTTCGATGAAGAAGCGACCCGCCTCAAGGACGTCAACTGGCTGGCACAGGGCACCATTTACCCCGATGTGATCGAGTCGGCGGGTGCCAAAACCGGCAAGGCGCACGTGATCAAGTCACATCACAATGTGGGTGGCCTGCCAGATGATATGGCACTGGAACTGGTAGAACCCCTGCGCGAGTTGTTCAAGGACGAGGTGCGAAAAATCGGCCTGGAACTGGGCCTGCCCTACGATATGGTGTATCGCCATCCCTTTCCCGGGCCGGGGCTGGGAGTGCGCATACTGGGCGAGGTTAAAAAAGAGTACGCTGATCTGCTGCGCCTGGCGGACGCAATTTTCATCGAGGAATTACACCGCGATGGCTGGTACCAGAAAACCAGCCAGGCCTTTGCCGTATTCTTGCCGGTGAAGTCAGTGGGTGTGGTGGGCGACGCGCGGCGCTACGAATACGTGATTGCCCTGCGGGCTGTTGAGACCGTTGATTTCATGACTGCTCGCTGGGCGCACCTGCCCTACGACCTGTTGGAGCGAGCTTCAAACCGCATCATCAATGAGATATCCGGTGTATCGAGAGTGACTTACGATATCAGCAGTAAGCCACCGGCAACGATCGAGTGGGAATGATTTCACGTCTGGCACTGGCTGGCACCTGCAAGCAAGAAATCTCATAAAAACACTATAAAAATAGAGTTATTCTCCTTTTTGTCTAGCAACGACTGGCACTCTCTGGCACCTCCAAGCAAACTTTTTCAATGGTATAAAACATGGTACTGTTCTTTGAAATGTCAGGGCCAAGAAAAAATACCATGCTACTTTTTCAAGTGCACCCATGGTATTAAATTCAGTTAACTCCCTGATATAAAAGAAGATATACGAGATAAATATACCATATAGGCTCATGGTACTTTTCCTACGGGAGGACTTGTGATGCTGACAGATACCAAGCTGCGCAACTTGAAGCCAAAGGACAAGATCTACAAGGTCAATGACCGCGATGGGCTCTACGTGGCTGTGACACCAGCGGGCGGCATTTCCTTCAGATACAATTACTCGATCAGCGGTCGACAGGAGACTTTGACGATAGGCCGGTATGGCAAGCGCGGTGTCACGTTGTCAGAAGCACGAGAGCGGCTCAGCGAAGCAAAAAAGATGATCGCTGGAGGGAAGTCACCGGCCAGAGAAAAAGCACGCGACAAGACGCGCGTAAAAGATGCCGAAACGTTTGGTGCGTGGGCCGAGAAATGGATGCGTGGTTATCAGATGGCTGATTCGACGCGTGACATGCGTAAGTCAGTCTACAACCGTGAATTGAAGAAGCGCTTTGGCAATCAGAAATTATCTGAGATCACGCATGAGGATCTTCGGACTGTAACCGATGCCATCGTAGAGAGAGGGGCGCCAGCAACAGCAGTTCACGCCCGAGAGGTGGTAATGCAGGTCTATCGTTGGGCGATTGAGCGCGGACAGAAAGTAGAGAATCCTGCGGAACTGGTTCGGCCTACCAGTATCGCCAGGTTTGAACCTCGCGATCGGGCTTTGAGTCCTCCAGAGATTGGTCTGATGTATCGATACATGGACCGAGTTGGAACGTCGCCTCAATATAGAGCTGCTATAAAGTTGCTGTTGCTGACCATGGTGAGGAAGTCCGAGCTGTCCAACGCTACCTGGTCGGAGATCAGTTTCAGCGAAGCGCTTTGGACGATTCCAAAAGAGCGTATGAAACGACGCAATCCGCACTTGGTGTTTCTGTCTCGTCAGGCGTTGGATATTTTTATCGCACTCAAGACCTTTGCCGGCGGTTCTGAATTCGTACTTCCCTCTCGGTATGATTCGGATTTACCTATGAGTGCAGCAACGATGAATCGCGTTCTAGCATTGACCTACCAGGCGGCACAGAAGAATGATGAACCGCTTGGGAAATTCGGTCCTCACGACCTGCGTCGCACCGCCAGCACACTACTGCACGAGGCCGGGTATAACACCGACTGGATTGAAAAGTGTCTTGCGCACGAGCAGAAAGGCGTGCGTGCGATCTATAACAAAGCCGAGTACCGGGAGCAGCGGGCGGCGATGTTACAAGATTGGGCGGATATGATTGACGATTGGACTACTATGAAACGGCAGTAAATCCAGGACGGTGCGCTGGATCCTCAGACTCCATGCGCGACTCGATCCAATCCTCGACCTCGGCCAGGTCCCACGCAACATTGCGACTTGTTAGTACGATTCGGCGGGGAAAGTCGCCGCGTTTTTCCATGTTGTAAATGGCGCGATCTGACAGTGGGATCATCGCCAGAAGTGTTTTTCGGTTTATTAATGTCTTGCTTGGGCGGTTTTGGGTTCCAGCATCCATTGATCGTTTCTGTTGCCCCTGACGGCACCTCTCAGAATTGTGTGGTTGTGATAAATCAACATTAGCACTGTGCAAATCATTTTGGCAAAAGAAAATGTTTAGCAAGGTGATAAACATCTTGCCAGATCATCTGATGGTTTTAGCGGTCCTGAGGAGTGGGGCTATCTTGGTTTAATCCCACTGGCTGGGTTCTTTACGCGTATCGCTTAGGGAGGTGAGGCCGTTCAGACCGCCTCTCCCTTGAAGACAATGACACCGCAAATAGGGGTGTCTGCATTCACCGCAATAATGCGATTGGGCCAGTCCGGGTTCAGCGTTTTGAGATACTTCTTGCCTTCCTCCAGGATCAGTTGCTTGAACGTCACCTCATTGGACTCTTCCAGCCGAACCACGACAAACTTACCGTGTTCGACTGGTGCTTGTGGGTCGACGAAAATCAATTCGCCCTCCCGGAATTTGGGCTCCATGCTCGCGCCGCGCACACGCAGCACAAAGGTCTCCGGGCTACATTCCACGGGACACCGTAAAAGCGTTGTGCCGTATGGGGGAGGCAGGTCTTCTGAAATATCGTGCCCCTTGCCGACCTGGTCCCACGGTATCAACCGATGCTGACTGCCCGTATTGGATTCGTCGTGCTCAGCCGTCAGATCAGAGCCAATAGGGTGATCGTCATCCATCCAACCCGGGGGCTTGTTCATCGCCGCCTCTAACTTGGCCGCCAGGTCATCCCCAATGGCGCGCGGAGTTCCCTTCTTGGTGGGTAGCTGATTGCGTACCTGGCTGAGGTAGGAGCTGTTGGTTCCCGCGGCGCGAGCCAGGCGCACGGCCGAACCCGCTTCGCGAATGAGGGCCTCAAGATTTTCGAGGCGTGTGGGGCTTTGTTTACGAGTCATGACAGGAGTTTAGCAAAATTTAGCAAAATGATAAAGATAAAATTATCACGTTAGCTTGCGGGCCAATTTGCTCAGTGCTAATGTATATTCGCATGGAGCTAAAGTATTTTCTCAAGATGGCAACGAAGAGGGAGCGAGCAGAGGTCGCCGTCGCTTGCAATGATTCGGTGTCTTACCTATACCAGATTGCGGGCAACCACCGCTACGCCAGCCCCTTGCTGGCGACCCAGATCGAACAATCGACGAGACTGGTTGCAGAAGCATCGGAGGGGCGACTTCACCCCGTGCCTCGTGCCTCAATGGTCCGCCACCCCGAAATCTTCTATGGGGTAGAGGAACAAGAAGCGCAACGACGGCCTGCAATGGTGTGTGAAGTCGATGGCGCAGAATAATCGATCCGCCACGGCCGCTGCGTCCACATCCGACGATGTCGTCGCCACACGCATCGAGGTCACCCGTATTCACCACTACGGGCGCAACCCCCGACGTCAGCAAAACCCGGAGTATGACCGCATCAAGGCGTCTATCCGTGCCGGCGGTCTGGATCAACCGCTAGTGATCTCGCAGGAACCCGGCGCGGCCGACTACGTACTCCATGCAGGGGGCAACACTCGGCTGCGTATCCTTAAAGAATTGTACGAGGAGACAGGGGATGAGAAGTTTTACTGGATAGACTGTGTGATCAGACGCTGGTCTCAGGAGTCGGCGGTGTTGTTCGCGCACCTGCGGGAGAATGAACTGCGCGGTAGTCTGCCGTTTATCGATAAAGCGCATGCCGTCTTTGACGCCAAATCGTTGCTCGAGGCCGAACTGTCCATAGAAAACTTGTCGCAGCGGCAACTGGAAACCCTCTTCATGGAGCGAGGCTTCAGTCTCGGTCACAGTATGATCTCCAAGATGGGGTACGCCGTTCAGACACTGTGGCCGGTAATGCCAACAGCATTGAGTGCCGGCATGGGTCGACCCCAGATTGAAAAGATTCGGGCTTTAGAGCGTGCGGCACGACACATCTGGCTACACCGCCAGTTGGGTGAGGACAGCCTGTTCGATGACGTATTCGCCGAGTTGTGTCGGCGCTACGATGGCAGCGAGTGGGATATACAACCACTGCGACATGCACTGCAACATGAGATTGCAGTGGAGTCAGAGCAGAGCGAACACATCATCCACCTAGAATTCGAAGCCTGCCTGGCGGGTCGGCCGTTTGATTGTCCTGCGCCTCCCGACGATGACAGCGATGAAGTGCATCCAGAGGATGAGCCGAGCAAACCCGCGGTTGCGGGTGAGGAGTTGCCTATTGTCACCACGGCCCTCACGCCCCGGGCGCATCAAGAAGCGCCAGAGCGCAGACTGGTCGACAAGGAGGAATTCCCGGACAACTCGACTCACACCATCGCGGTTTCTGCCGACCGTGCGACGAGTGCTCGAGATCTGAGTTCACTGGATATTCCGTCATTGCGCCGCCACCTGTATGCCACCGCCGCACGCTTGGCGGAACATCACGGCATGGGCGATCGCGTCATTCCTCTTGCGGATCATGGCTTGGGTTTTCTGGTGACGGATGTTCCGCCCGCGGAGCTGACGGAAACATTGGATCAGGAGATGCTTGGATTGGTGTCCTTGCTGTGGTGGCAATTGGCAGCCTGCTCTGAGGTGACTGCGGCCCCCGTAGATGTCCTGCTGAATTACCTTGATGAATCGTCCATATTGCACCGGGCACTGGAATCGCAGGATGCGGAGCTGTTGTTTAGCAATGTCTGGACGCTCGACCCTGGTCACTTGGGTTGCCAATTGTGGCAGCAACTCAATCCTAAGGATTGGCAGCTTCTGCTGCAGATGATGGAAACCTATCGTGCGCTAAAACGGCGTGCCTTTGACGCGGGCTTCCCGTTGTGGGACACCGCGGAAGGTGACAGCTGATGTCATCTAATAAGGAAGCGGATCTCACTTCTGCCGTTCTCCTATACGCGGTCCGCTGTCTCGCCGAAGGTGACCAGCAGGCTTTGCGAAGCATGAATTTTGGTCCCAAAGAGCTGGATGCTTTACAGAGGATAAACCTGGCTGACCTGTATCGAGCCGATGCGCTCCGCGTGCATTGTCTGAAGATAGACCTGGACAGGGAGGTGTTCTGGCCCATGCTGGCACACCTGCGCCATCAGCGGGAGTCCGAAGAGCTACAGCGCACGCTAATAGTGGCCGATGCCCCCTTGGATATGATGCAGCAGTTGTTTGGGATGAGCTCACGTGAGTACACCCGATGGCGTCGAGTGCTGACGTTGGCGCCCTCTGTGGGAAGGCCGCCTGAGCTCGATGAGCCCGATACGCATACACTTTGGTATGCCTGGCAGGAACGGGTTCAGGCGCGTGCGGAAGGCCCGCTGGCGGCAGCAGACTATCTCAGTCTCTACCACGAGACGGACATCGCGCTACGGTGTATTTGGGCACTGGTGCAACGGTGGGAGGCATACGGCGAGCCTATGCCGGGTGCCGATGCGAATCAGGTCGTCGAGCATGGCCCATGATGATGCCGTACCGCGACCGGAAACAGTTGCCCTCGATGCCCTAATCAAAGCCACCATTGCGGAATTCAAAGCTGAGGGTGCAGTATCGTCGCCCGACGCCATGTTATTTGTGGGCAATTGGCACCAGGCGGTTCCCGCCATGGTGATTCAGGATCCCATCCTGGAGCCTGTCGACAAAGTGGTGTGGATGGTCATTATGTCTCACGCCAGAGAAACCGGAGGACGAACGGCTTTCCCGGATTACGACACCATTGCTAACCAGACTAACGTTTCCTCGACGTCAACCGTATCGCGGGCGATTGCGATATTGCGGCTCACACGCTGGCTAACCTTATACGCCAGGCTACGTCAAAAATCCGGCCGCTTTACCGGTAACATCTATGTTCTGCACGACGAGCCCTTGCCGCTGGTTGACGCCCTGCATCTTGACGATGCCTATATGGCATTTGTCAGTCAGTCTCAGCAACATCACCACGGACGCGTGCGTCTCGTTGCGCAGGGAATATCAGACAGTCTGGATGAAACCATTCGGGACGGACAGAACCTTGCGGAAAGAGAGTCGGGGTCGGAGCGTCGTCTGCGTGCGGCGCAGTTTCTGACAGAGAGAGGGAAAAAAACAGGCGGCTCGAGTCGCTACTTCGCCTTCACAGGTGCATCTGTTAACCGACTTAAGCAGCCGTTGTCGCAGAGATCTGACAGGGTTAGTGACCGTAGCCAAAATTCGAAGGCGGAGGAAAAAGCACACTACAGTAGTGGTTGTAGTAGTGATTATAAAACAACTAGAACAACAACCCCTACACAGAATTCCAACAGCGAAGAAAGTGCTTTACCAACAGTAAATTCACTTTCTGATAAGCCGCTGATCTATCCGCCCCGGTTGTCGGACAACCAGAAACTGCTGGCAGATCGGTACCTTGGCATGATTGCTCCCGAAGGTCGCCAGTCTGTCTTGGATGAGTTGCAGGGTCGGCTGGACTCGGAGCAACGAGGGATGAAACCGGTCTACGACGAATTGCGTTTCCTGCACTCGTTGTGTAAGGCCGCGGACAAGGGTGAATTTATACCCAATCTCGGTATCAAAGTGGCTGAAGGCCGATTGTCTCGTGCCCAGCCAGCCCCGCCACCTGTGGACCCAGAGCAAGAAACACTCAAAGCCGAAGAGCGCGAACGCTCGCGGGCCTATGGCATCGAACAGATTGCCAAATTGCGCCTCTCGTTCAACGCGAAGGATGATCCCTGATTCAGCCCCTTTGCCGTGTCACCCGTTATTGGAGCGCTGTATTTAACATCTTTTCGAGGTGGTTCCACTGTCACCAGTTTGGAAGACCAATATCCAATAGCAGGGCGTAAACCGCCACGTCACTCGGCGAGATACTCCGTGGTCGGAGGTCGGGTTTCGTGGGTTCATAGCGTGGTGAGAAATTGATAGGAAACACGCTGATGAATACTCATGTGGGCCTCCCTGGCGAACAGCCTATTGATCAACCGGATAAAACGGGTCCGGGCGCGTTGCGTGGCGAGGTCTGGTTGAACGTCCAGACTTACCAAGCACAAAGCTTGATCAGGGGGCGGCGTGGCGGCGAAGGCAAGCCCGCGATTATGGGTCTGGTTGGATTTGCAGAACGGCTTAAGGTGCTGTGGCAAGCCATCCGGTCGGATGACCCGTTCGCCGACTGGTGGCTGGTCAAGGTGGAAGACAGCGTCGCCGATGTACGTTCGCAGTTGCATCGCCTGCAGGAACAACTTCAGGCCGTGCTGGTCAGCGTCGAGTGCTTCGAAGTGACCTTTGCGCAGTCGAGTCGACCCCAGCGAGTTTCCCTACAGTTTGCCAATCCTTATGCCTTTCGGGCCGCACAGATGCTCGCTGACTATGACCGCATGATGTGCGCCTGGATGACGGTCCGACATTTGGGCCTGGCTTTACCGACGGAAATCGCTGAACAGGTGAGTGGGAGTGGACGGTGGCTGCGGCGCGTATTTGCACTCCCTCAAAGCTACCAGTATCTGGAGATCAGTCGCAACGATATACATCAAGGCACGGCGCGAGCAGAGAAAGCGCGTGAATGTATGGGGGACCTGCCGCAGGAGATACTCGACGGTGAGAAACTTCCATCGCTACGACCCGTCACGTTCCAGCGTGCTATCACGCCTTGTAGTCCCGCTCGCCAGGATGGATAGCCGCTATGCTAGCCGCGACTCAACAGCGCCTGAATATCATTCTGGATACGCGCATTCCACTGGAGGCGATGATTCTCAATCGTTTACAGCGATTGCCGCAGCGGCG